>Ga0209835_1000484_pt1 | contig 26226 bp, 17 predicted proteins | sample LakKivwa52mmetaG_FD_184138 | JGI IMG/M metagenome (GOLD analysis project Ga0209835, IMG submission 184138) | Anoxic lake water microbial communities from Lake Kivu, Rwanda to study Microbial Dark Matter (Phase II) - Lake Kivu water 52m metaG... | ecosystem: Environmental > Aquatic > Freshwater >... | reverse complement strand
CACCTCAAAATTAACAATTTATCTCAATATACCACTACTTATTCCATTTTTTCCTCAACTGATTTTTAAGCTGTTAAGAAGTGGGAAACTTGAGTTATTTATCAAACCATACATAATCGCTTACTCAAGATGAAAAAGATCATTTACCTAAGCTTACTATTACCTTTGAGTTTCCTTTTCAACTCAAATTTACAATCCCAGCAGGCCGATATCATGATGCAGGGGTGGTATTGGGATTATCCCAAAACGGTGCAGGGCGCTAATTGGGCTGACACCCTGCGATTGAAGACCTCCGAGATGGGTAGCGCCGGCTTTACACTTCTGTGGCTGCCTCCGCTAAGCCGCACAGCTTCCGGAAGCTGGAGCAACGGTTATGATCCGAAGGACCTTTATGACTACGGTGAATTTGGCCAGGGAGCAACCGGATTTGGAACACGAAGCGGGCTGGACCAGCTCATGACGGCATTAAACGGACGGAACATTAAAGCCGTTGCCGATGTTGTTTATAACCACAGAGATGGTGGTAGTGTTGAAGATAATCCCGGATTAAAGCATTATATCGTAAATTTTTATACGTTGGAAAAAGCCAATGCGGGTGCAAATCCCTTCCCTTATGACCGAATGCGGGTTGTTTTGCCGCTTGGAGGCAGCTCAGGTAATGGTGCAGGCGACTACTATTTCAAATTCAGGTCGAGGTCGCAGCACAGTAAGTTTTACAACTGGGAGTACCAGGTATATATGTGGACTGATAAAGTGGGATGGCAAAGTTTGCCAACCATTTATGAAAGCGAACCGAATGGTGGTGGAGATTGTTCTCAGCCAAATAATACTATGGCGCTGGGACGTCATATTCATGGGCAGATTGATGATGGCGGCTGTGGAATTGATGAATTCAAACTTACATTAACAGCCAGTGATTTCAATGCCACTGGTGATGCCATTTATATCCAGTTCGATAAACGCAACAGCGGATATTCCGATCTCTACATTCACGGAATCTGGTCTGCACCCAGAAGTGCCAATATAGTGAATGACCTTTACTATCAGACCTATACCAATTACAGTTGGGTTCCCAGTGGCCAGGGACAGATGAACTGGAGCAATTTTAAACCGAACAGCAACCGCGAAACTCATCTGTCAGGCGAGTGGGATGCAATGTATTTCTATTATGACTATGATCAGTATCAAACAGATACACGCGATAAACTTTTTGCCTGGACACGCTGGAACTGGAGCGATGTAGGTATCAGGGGCTTCAGGATGGATGCAATCAAACATTTCACACCTGAGTTTATAGGAGATTTACTGGATAATCTATACGACAACAACATGACGCCACCGATGGTAGTTGGCGAATGGTACGGAACCAATACTGATGAGCTTGCAGGCTGGGTAAACAGCGTATATAATTACATGGATAATGATACCAAACAGGCTATCGCTCCAAAAATTTTTGATTTTTCGCTGCGCGAAGCCCTGCGACAGGCCTGCGATCAATTCGGGTACAATGTACGCGGTGTTTTCGATGCCGGTATTGTGGATCAGGGTAAGCTTAACGGACTCAACGTGGTTACTTTTGCCAATAATCACGATTTCAGGGATGGCAGTGGTTTTGCTTCGCTCATTCAGAATGATGCAATTCTGGCTTATGCCTACTTACTCACCAACAACCAGGTTGGGGTTCCAACAGTTTTTTACCCGGACTATTTTGGCTATCCGCAAAACGGCCCGAATTACCATCCTCCATACAAAGGCGGACATAAAAATGCCATCAACCAGTTGATCAGCATTCACAATCAATACATTTACGGTGCATCAGGAAGAACCTATCTGAACAAATGGGGAAGTGGTTTTACCAATAGCGCCAGCACTACCAACGATCAGCTGCTTGTTTATCAATTAAAAGGCTCCTCTGGCTTTAAAGATGTGGTAGTTGCCATCAATTTCAGCGGAAGCAGGGTGCAATTCAGCCAGCAACTGGATGGTGTTGCAGTTGGTACCAGACTTTCCGACCTTACGGGCAACTCAGCTCATCCGGTTGCCGTGGTGGAAGCAAGCGCCAATGGAGTTCCCAATTCTATCTGGATTGATTTGCCACCACGAAGTTATTCTGTCTGGCGTGTCGGCGCATGGGATATCTATGATGCCGACCGGAGCTGGATCGGAATAAATGCCAAAGGCACAACCAGCTATTACCGGGTTTGGAACAGCGGCGCAGGTAATTTCCAAAACCTTGACCTGGGTACTTTCACAGGCGCCGATGTGCTTAATCTGGTTGCTTACGATATCAAATCGTGGAAACAGAGTGGAGGTGATGTAACAGGAGGACAACTCTATTACACCATCTATCCTAAAGGACAAAGGCCCGTTTCACCGGTGTTTAGCAACCAAAGCCTCAACTGGATGGAAAATATCGGAGGTTCAGGAACCGGAAATCAGAAATGGGGTTTTGACGACGTCTCAATTAATCTTTTAAGTAATATTACTTCAGGAGAATACACCATCGAGCTTTATTCTCAAATGAATGGTACAAGTCCCATTAAATCGGTTTACGACGCTAACAATAGAGCAAACTACAAAGCCCACTTCCGGTATAATTACGTCCGGTCAAATGCTGCCGGAAACTGGAATTCAGCTGCCACCTGGCTCGATCAGGTAATTCCGGATAATGCCGCAGTAAGCGCAGAAATTAACCATCATGTCATTTTATCCGAAAGTAAATCCGTAAATGACCTCAAAATCCTCGGTGGCAGTCTCACCATCAGCCCTACTTTTACGTTTACGGTAGTTGGCACAGCATCGAGTACCCTGAATGAAACAGGGCTAATCCTTCAGTCCGGCTTGTCCGGAACTGCTTCGCTCATTCATAACTCACCGGGTGTTAAGGCAACCATCCAACGACACATTCCGGCTGCAAACTGGAGTGTTGCCGGTGAAGGCTGGCATCTGATCTCGCCACCGGTATCCGGTCAGGCAATTTCTGGCGGCTGGGCTCCCTCCGGAAGTGGAAATGACTACGATTTTTATGGTTGGGATGAACCTTCTGCTACCTGGCTTAATCAAAAAGTCGGCGCAAATAATATTACCCAATTTATTCCAGGAAAAGGCTACCTGACTGCCTATCAGCAGGCTGCTGTTAAAGAATTTGCCGGTCAGATAAATGTTGCCAACCATTCGGTAACTTTAACCAAAACCGGTTCTGGTGTTTTTTCAGGATGGAATCTTCTTGGGAATCCTTTTGCCAGCGCACTCGACTGGAAGCATGCAAGCTGGAACCGGAACGAAAATATTGGCGGCATTGCCAAAATTTGGCACAACGGAGTTTACATTGACATTGACAACGACAGCGACGACCCAATCATTCCTTCGGCAAACGGATTCTTTGTATTCACCGACGAAAACCTGGTTGAAATCACAATACCCGCCGCTGCCCGTGTGCATGATGGCCAAAACTGGTACAAATCATCTGGCAATCGTATTTTACTGACAGCCAAGGCTGTTGGAAGTGAAATGGTTCAGCGCAGCGTGGTCAAGGTTAATCCTCAGGCCACCGAAGGCTTTGACCTGCAGTTCGATTCGCGGTTCTTGACAGGATATGCCCCCGCCTTCTACTCGCTGGCAAACGGCGAAAAACTTTCGACCAACACCCTACCCGGGATTTCGGAACAAACGGCAATACCATTCAACTTTGTAAAAAATGACGCCGAAGAATTCCAGATTTCGCTGTTGGAAAGCATTGCCGGACTCGAAGTTTATCTTACCGACCTCAAATTGAACGTTCAGCATAAACTTTCCGAAAATCCGGTTTATGGTTTTACTTCAGCAGACGGCGACGAACCCGGTAGATTTTTGCTGCATTTCGGAGCAGTAGGGCTGAACGACTTAAACACCAGTCGGCAACCCTTTGCCTGGAATACCGGCGACCAGCTCTTTGTGAACAACCCGGCTGAATCGGCCACGCTGAGCATTTTAGATGTGCAGGGGCGTTTGCTTAAAACCTGGAATCTGGTGGGTGAAGGGCTTAAACAAATCAACCTTAACCTGCCGAAAGGGGTTTACATTGTTCACCTCTCCAGTCAGCAAACTTCCTATTCAACAAAGGTGGTGGTTTATTAACGATCATCTGTAAACGCCATCTGTTTCACGACTTCTTGAAGGTTCTGGAACGATGAAGTTGATGCCCTGCAAAAACTTTTTCACCCTTTATCCGTTTAAATTGTCGTTATTTGCACTTAATTTAAAAGTAGCCGACGATTAATTCAAGATTTATCCCTTCCCTGCCATTCGCCTCCCCGTTAATTCACGATCACATCAACATTCAACTCAGGACTTACCTAAAAGCACGGTTGCAAAGCGGCTACCTGTACTTTAATTAATTTTTATGACATTCGAAAATCTGAACATCATCGCGCCTATAACTCAGGCGCTCAAACAAAAGGGTTATATTACACCTACCCCAATACAGGAAAAGGTGATTCCACAGTTTTTAGCTGGAACCGACGTTTTCGCCACAGCGCAAACCGGCACCGGAAAAACGGCAGCTTTTGCCATCCCTATTCTCCAGAAACTCTCACTTGCACAGGATGACAGCCGAATTGGCGGCATCAAAGCATTGATTGTGGCGCCTACGCGCGAACTGGCGATCCAGATCAGCGACAGCTTCAGCGACTACGGTAAGGGGTTGAAGTTAAGACACACCGTGGTTTTTGGCGGCGTTTCACAATTACCGCAAACAACCCTCCTCCGCAGAGGCGTTGACATCCTGGTAGCCACTCCCGGCCGCCTTTTAGACCTGATGAATCAGGGATTTATCCGCCTCGACCGAATTGAGTATTTTATCCTCGACGAGGCCGACCGCATGCTCGACATGGGTTTTGCACCGGACATCAAACGCATCATCGCCAAACTACCAGCCCGTAGGCAGACGGGATTTTTCACAGCTACCGTCCCGCCCGAAATCAAAGCGTTGGCCAACAGCCTGCTGCACAACCCTGTGATGATAAACGCTGTGCCCGCCTCAACACCTGCCGAAGGCATCAACCAATCGGTGTATTATGTTGAAAAAGCCGGTAAAAAAGCGCTGCTTCACCAGGTTTTGCAATCCGACGAAATCGAAACCGTGCTGGTTTTTACCCGCACAAAACATGGCGCCAACCGAGTGGCTCAGGATCTGAACAAAATAGGCATCTCTGCCGAAGCCATCCATGGAAATAAATCCCAGAATGCCCGGCAAAAAGCGCTGGAAGGTTTTAAAAACCGCACAATCAAAGTGCTGGTGGCCACTGATATTGCCTCCCGCGGAATAGATGTGGAGAGGCTCTCGCATGTGATCAACTACGAGCTTCCCGAAGTACCCGAAACCTATATCCACCGCATTGGCCGTACAGCCCGCGCCGGACTGAAAGGTACCGCCATTTCGTTTTGCTCGTCCGATGAGCGCAGCAGCCTGAAAGACATCAACAAACTGCTGCCCGCTGCCATAAAGGTGAAGCAAATGGAGGATTTCGATTATGAGGAAAATTCTACCCAAGCGGTTGCTACAATCTCAAAACCGACATCCCCGACTTGGGGTGAGAGGACAGACAACAAGCCCAAAAGGAAGCTGATCAGGAAGAGGTAAAAAATGCTTGCATTGTTTTTAACATTCCTTTTTCAGTAATATTTGCTTGACTCGGCGTTGGAAATATTATTGTATTTTTGCTTGTGAAATCATTTGATTCATGCAAATGCCATTTGAAGTCATTTGTAGTTTAATTCGATTAAAAATGGCTGATAAAAATTAATAATTTGCTTTATGATGATAAGCCTGACAACAAAAGCGTTTTTGCAGGAAAGCCAAATACTGAGTCTAAGAATTCCGGATAATATTCATTTAAAAACCGGAGAGTATGAAATAGTAATTGTTATCAATCCATCTCCTTTAAAGGAAAGAAAGAAAAAAAAACTATCTTTTTCAGAACACAATTATTGTTTTGAAAATTTGGAGACAACATTGAGCAGATCAGATATTTATGGAGATGCTGGCAGATAATAAACAGGTTTTCGTTGATACAAATGTCCTTGTGTTTGCTAATGTGGTAAACTCGCCATTTCATGAAAAGGCCAAAGCAAAACTCATCGAACTGGCCGATAATGATTACAGTTTATGGATTAGCAGCCAGGTTATCAGAGAATATCTTGCTGTATTATCAAGACCTGATGTTCATGGTAAGAGAATTGCCGATGAGCTATTGATTAATGATGTAAAACGGCTGTTAAAAGAGTATCATGTTTGCTTTGAAAGTGATCAAACATTAGAAAATTTACAAATGCTCTTGTCGCTCTGCCCGACCGGCGGAAAACAAATACACGACGCAAATATTGTTGCGACTATGATAACCAACGAATTAAAAGTGTTATTAACTCACAATTTGGATGATTTTGTTCGGTTTAATAAATTCATTACAACCATATCAATTTAATAAACAACTTACTGATACGTGGAAACCCGAAACACCCACGCCGGGCTGCTTTCTAAATCCTTTTTTAAAGATTTTGGGATTGATATTCCCATCCTGCCATCTTTGTTCTGAACCTGCAATTTGCCTTTGTGGCCCAGTAAAATGATTTCACTGTCTTTGCCAGCAAAATCAGTGGGTAAATCAATGAAATCGGGGAGTTTAGCCTGCTCTTCGTTGAGGTAAATGGCATAGCGTTCTTTACCATCTTTCGACTGCGTAAAACACAGGTTCCCCTGCTGGTAAGGCGCAAGTGGCTTTGTGTTGTAAATCGCTTCTCCATTTACATCCATCCATTTGCCGAATACTGCGAGCCATTCGTAAACCACGGGAGGCAATTCTCCGGTTTTGATAGAGTTCTCTTAGCAATTCCTTGAAATTCAATACCCAATGCTTGCAAACCAGAGCATACTAAAAAAAAACTATTAAAAATTTCTTTTTTGTTTTGGTTTCTAAAAAAAAGATACTTTTGATGTGCAATAATAGTCATCAAATCATTAATTATGGTTACGGTAAATGGGGTTTACGAAAACGGAATAGTCAGGCTTGACAGAAAGGTTCAGAGAAAAAAAAGAATGAAGGTCATCGTGACTTTTATTGAAGAGGAGCTATTCACCGAACCAAAGCAACTTAAAATTGAAGATTTCTCATTTTTGCAAGCCAGAGAAAAATCGAAAAATTGTAAAAGCTCTATAGCGGATGCAGTGATTGAAGACAGAAAACCCGAATTATCCCGGAATCAAAACAAAATTAAAGCAAAACACTTGTGCCGTTAAAGCACTTGTTTAAAACCACCAAAAAAGTAAGAAATCAAAAAAAGGAGGTAACAAAGTAGAAAGTAACAAACTGAACCAACCGAAAAAAATATAAAGCGTTAGCTTTTAAATTGACTACGAAAATCGCCAATTTTTGAACTCGCCAATTAAAAGTAAGACGCTCACGCCTCAGGCGTGGGCTTTCTTATTTGGTGAGTGGGTGTTTGGCGATACCTCGTAGTCAGATAGGCTTAGTCCCACGCTTTTTTATTTTAATGTTTTACTGTTTAAAACTGGGGCACAAAAAAGTGGAGTCCAGAAACCACTTTAAAAACGGGGCGAAACCGAAAAGCCAGATGAGTAGGGAATTAATACAATTAAACATGAAAAGCATTTTGATAGTTTTAGGTTTAGTAACTTTACTAATTTTGACAAGTTGTGGATCATCTAAAAATCTTACTCCTGCTGTGCAAAGAGTACCCCCTAAATTTGATTACACTTCACAAGCCCAGGCTGATATAGCTTCTACAAATATGACCATTGTGCTGATTAAACCGACATTTGTTAGTGAGATTGCAGAGCTCCTAGAGCCTCCTTTTCCGGAAATGGCGATCAGTATGGGTAACGATTTCGAAGAATTGTTAACAGCAAAAGGATTCACGATAAGAGGTCCTTTTGCTAGCACAAGTGAAATGGTTTATAATGACAAAGTAAATTCTAGTTTTATTTTACAAATTCAAATTGACTTAAGGCCAGAGCAAACAGTAAATCTAACAAAACACAGTAAAACAACTGCAGCCAATTTATTATTAGCATCAGAACCATTAGCATATGTAACTTATACTACTGATGGGGACATTTCATTCGGAGGAAATCTTGTTTTAACTGCATTATCGCCGCAATATGGAGAAAAAATTTGGAAGAAAAATATTGCCCTTGACAGAACAACATTCAAATATGTAGGTACATATAAATGGGATAGTTACCCAACAATCGCCAGACAACTAAAATACGATAATGGGGTTTTTAACACTGTTTCGATCGAGCTTGAAAAATTCTACAATTATGCATTAGATTTAGTTTGGAGGCAAATTGACCCAGAAGAAATGAAAATTGTAACTGAGCAAGCTAAAAAAGCAGATAAGAAAGGCAATTAAGCCAATAGCAATACAATCACAATCATCTTTAAAGAATTCCTTTAACCATATTCAAAAAGTTTAGACCCTTTGAAAAAATCGTTTTCAAGGATTTAGGGACTATTGAATAATCCTCTCACTATGAATTCCGGCAGGATTGTTCGGCACAAGCCGCATCAATCCTGCCTTTTGTTTTACAATAGTAACATCTTCATAATATGGATAAACCCTACCAGGCTGACTCCTCCCTACCGGGCTTTGCAATAGAAAAGCTTCTTAAGCCTTCGGGCGCTGCGTAGCTTTGGCGAAGGGTTTCAATTCCCTTTTTGGATTGCCCCACCACCCCGAAACACCCACGCCGGGCTGCCTTCTAAATCCTTTTTTAAAGATTTTGGGATTGATATTCCCATCCTGCCATCTTTGTTCTGAACCTGCAATTTGCCTTTGTGGCCCAGTAAAACGATTTCACTGTCTTTGCCAGCAAAATCAGTGGGTAAATCAATAAAATCGGGTATAATAGCCTGCTCCTCGTTTAGGTAAATGGCATAGCGGTTTTTGCCATCTTTCGACTGCGTAAAACACAGGTTCCCCTGCTGGTAAGGCGCCAGCGGCTTTGTGTTGTAAATCGCCTCTCCGTTAACCTCAATCCATTTGCCGATTTCTGCGAGCCGTTCGTAAACGACTTCAGGAAGTTCTCCGGTTTTGTCGGGGCCGATTCCGAGGAGGAGATTACCGCCTTTGGCCACAATTTTTACCAAAGTGTGGATAGCCCAGGTTGTTGATTTATAGCGTTCACCGGGACCGGTGTGGTACCAACTGTCTCCCAGCGTGATGCAGCTTTCCCAGGGATAATCGGGGATGGTTGTGGGGATTTGCTGCTCGGGAGTGCGGTAGTTCTCAAACTCGCCGTGAACGGTCCGATCAACGATGAGCAAGCCAGGCTGAAGCTCGCAGGCTCTTTTGGCAATAGCCGGCATGTTCACATCCTGAATCCACTGGTTTTTGCCCAGCCAGGGGCGGGTTTCTTCGGTGAGCGTGCCTTCGGGGCGCACCCAACCGCCATCCAGCCAAAGAATGTCCACTTTTCCGTAATCGCTCATCAACTCTTCTATCTGATTGAAAGTGAATTCCTGAAAGCGTTTCCATCGGTCGGGATACTTTTGGGGGTCATAATTTACATTGCGGTCGAACACCGGGAAATAGGGCCACCAGTAGTCGTCGTTGTGCCAGTCGGGCTTGCTGAAATAAGCGCCAATGGCCATATTTTTTTCCCGAAAAGCTGTAAAAACTTCATCCACGATATTGCTTTTGGGGTTGTTGGAAAAAATGCTTTCGCTGCTAGTGATTTTATAATCGGTGTATTTTGAATCAAACATACAAAAGCCGTCATGATGTTTTGTGGTAAAAACTACATACTTCATACCAGCATTTTTGCATGCAGCAGCCCACTTTTGCGGGTCAAAACCGGTGGGATTGAAAGTGTGTCTGATCTTCTCATACTCCTTTAAATTGATGTAATAATCGTGGGAATAAGGCCCGCGCCGCTCGCACCAGGGTTCGTCTTCGGGGCAGAGGCTCCAACTCTCAACTATCCCCCACTCGCTGTAAGGCCCCCAGTGGATTATTACACCGAATTTCCAGTCCTGCCACTGATGAAGTTTAGCGCTCACTGCCGTGTCAGCAGGCCAAACGTAAGGAAATTCATCCTCTTCCGAAGGTGGCTCAACAAACCGGACGCGCTTCCTGAAAATCACTTCATCGTCAACCATCACATTTACATAAAACCGGCCGTAAGGGAAACGCTGAAAATCGAAGGTAAAAATGCCCTCTTTTAACTGCGGATAGCGCCGTTCCTCGACGATTTCGCCGCCAGGATCATTGATAAGTCTGACGGTAACATCTTGCGTTTTGTTGGCAAAATAATTCACCGAAGTAACATCCGAAGTCCTTGCCGGGTATAGGCTGATGGCCTTATTCTCAGGATCAATTTTGTCGGGATTCTTCCCAACCACAAAATTATAGACCCACCCCGAGCCGCAATCCGATTCGAAAGCCTTGATCAGATTATTATTGCCATCCAGCAGGCGGGCTTCGCCACGTCCGCCTTTGGAATTGTACCAGAACTCCAGCCCATCGCCTGTAGTATCGGATAGTACCAGGCTGTAAGCGCCGGCAGCGAGGTGAAAAGTATCACGGTAGGCAGTTTGAGCAGTCATGCTTCCCAACTTCCTTTCGGATATTACCTTTCCATCTGATGCCAACAACTGCCATGAGTTGTGCTCAGGTTCATTGTTGGTCATCAGGTAAAAGACCAACGCTGAATCGTGCACAGGCGCCGGGGTGAAAGTTACAGTCATCGTATTGTCTTCAGGATAAGCATCTTCCTTTCCATTTGGATTTGACAAAGTAACTCTAAACTGGTTAATTCCCTGATTGCTAAGGATTTCACCGGGCAAACTTATGGTTTCGGCTTTATCGAAGGAAAGCGCTCCCTCCCATTTGAAACTATTCTTAGAAAAGGCTTCATTTCCGTATTCGATAAGCAATGACCTGACGGTTTCGCTGCCATTGTTTTTGACAATAATCTGCGGGTTTGCCCCGGCTGGATTCAATCGGCTGTAAATCCCTTTGTCCGAAGGTACGATCACATCTTCAACAGCAATGTCAATAGCAGTTGACGGCGCTTCATACTGGATAACGTAAGCGCTAATCACCTGTACGCCACAGTCTTTTGAGGTGCAGTGGTAAGGTTCCATTTTGAAATTGATGCTGTGGCTGTTTCCGGGTTTTAGCGGCAACACGAAGGTTTCGGGTTGAACCAGGTAGCCGGGGCACCAGTTTCCGCGATCAAAAATCCAGGTTCCTGCCTGCGGGTAAACCGGGTTATCACCGCATTCCCGCCAGAGGTCTCTTTTATCTACCAGTTGGTCATCGAAGTATATTTCACGGTACTTTTTGCAAAATTCAGCGCAATTGTCGGGGCTGTCCATCCCATGCCCTGTCTGGATCACCCGCAAACGGGCAAAGGTTGCATTTTCGTCAGCGGTGAAACTTACCGGCCTGAGAACCTCTTCAATAGGCTGATTGGGGTCTCCATATGGAAAATTGTCGTTGTAAATTTCGGCAATCGAAATCGGCTTTGCTACCGGTGTGCCAGTAATGATCTCGAAATCAATCGTAACCAGCCAGCCACGGTCGTTGTTGGGTTCGTAGCCGGAATGGATGAAATTGATTTCGGCGCTATCGCGGAGCACAAGACTGAAATCGGTAACATCGGCCTGCCAGGTAAATTTCCAGTCGCTTTTAAAAAAACCACCGTAAGGTGTAATGATCCTGCCTATCTCCCAGTTCAGCGTTTTGCCATTCAATCCGCCGGCGCGCGTGAGAATGATCCTGTCGGAATAATCCCAGTCGGCGCAACGCATAGTGTCGGGACAGGCAAAAGTGACATACAGCATGATTTTTCTGATTTCGGCGCTGGTGTCCGGGAAAACTCCCCAGCCCGGGTAAGAATTAATGCCCTGAGATGGGTCAGTAACCACAACCTCACGATTGTGGGTGGTTACGAAGATTGTGTCGGGTTGCGCTGCGAAGCAGAAATTGGCCAGTAAAAGAAAGTTGAGAGCGATAATTTGCGTTAAGTGTTTTCTCATTTTTCGAAACGATTTGTTTCTGCAAATTTATCATTCGTTTTCACTACAGACCGACTAAAATTGTTTACCCAATCCAGCGTTCGACTGAGCGTTCGACTGAGCTCACGCCGAAGTCTCACACCGAAGTCTGGCGGAGAAAATTTTAAATCAATCGTATCTCATTATTCTACAATACTTTATCTCCGCTGGCTGGCGTGGAATTCGCCGTAGGCGATTTAGTATTGTAGCACGTAGAGAACACCCAAATTTGCAATACCGCGTAGAGGTTTAACCAGTGTTGGTCTTTCGGCAATTATCAATTCTTTAGTCGGACAGTATTCATTAGTTATGTTTATCCATGATTTTGCGAAATGTCGTATTCGCGTTCAAAACCAGTATTTCGATTTTTGTACTTTTGTTTCAAATTCAATCCAAATTAATCACCTAAAATTATCTACATGAAAAAGATTTTTATTCTCCTGCTTACCATCGGTTTCCTTGCAAATGTAGCCGCACAAAAGCGCGCTCCCGGAATCGAAGAACTCAAAAAAGTCTCATTGACAAGACATTACCAGGCTCCAACGGACATTACACCCCCGGGGACCAACAATAATCTGATCGCTGATCCGAAGTTTAAAGATACCCGACTAGGTGACGAAACCGAAATCATCGAAACGGTTTACGACCTGCAGACGAATTCAAGCCTTTCGAACCGTTTCTGGATGTGGGAAAGCGGATCAATGGCTGCTGTGGCTACCCGCGGTATGACTGCCCCGAACTACACCGACCGCGGCACTGGCTATAATTTTGGCCATGTTGACGGTATCTACGTGAACTGGCAGCCAAAGCCAACTGCCCGCATCGAATCCCTGCGAACAGGCTGGCCAAGCATTGCTCCCTGGGGTGAAAACGGCGAAATCATTGTTTCTCACAACTTTCCGACCCAATTGGTCATCCTTCAGCGGGATTGGAAGGGAACGGGCACGTGGGTGGAATCGCTCTATGCCGGCCCGGGCGGCGGAGTGGCGCCATCATGGCCCAGAATGGTGACCAGCGGTGAAAATTTCAATTACCTCAACCTGGTTTACAACACCAACAGCGTTTACCAGGGACAACCAACTGCTATGCTGTATTCAAGGTATTCAAAAGATACGCAAACCTGGGACATCCAGGATGTTCAGTTAGAAGGCACAGGATCAGATTATTATACCGAAATCCGGGCCGACGACTACACGATGGCAGCTAAAGGAAATGTTGTGGTAATACTTCTGGCCAGCCCCTGGAGCGACCTTTTTATGCTGAAGTCAACGGATAATGGAGAAACCTTTGAGAAAACGATGATCTGGGAACACCCCTATCCTTTTTTCGATTTCAATACTACCCTGATGCCCGACACACTTTATGCTGTTGACAATTCTGCAAGCCTTGCTATTGATGACAACGGGATGGTTCATGTGGTATGGGGTGTAGGACGTGTTGCACGGCTGGCAGCAGCTCCTCCGGATCCTGGCTTTTACAGCTACTGGCCCTATACCGACGGAATTGGCTATTGGAACGAAAATATGGGACAAATCCCCGAAGCCGACAACCCACATCACACCATGATGCCGGAATACCTCGAAAGCCTCGGAATGCTGATTGGCTGGACGCAGGATGTGAACAACAGCGGTTTTGTGTTTGATTACGAAGGCACTGCGGAAACACCTTTTAATGTTTACCGCTCACTCGGTATCTCAACCATGCCAACAATCGCCATTAACGACAACAATATAATAGTAGCTTTTGCCTCAGCAACAGAAACATTTGTAACAGCCGACGGAACAATGAATTACAAACATATCTGGACAAGAAACAGTTATGATCTTGGACAAACATGGGGCGATTTCCTTGATCTGCAAAACGGTAATATTTTCCACCTGTACGACGAATGTATTTACCCGCAATTTGCGCAAAACACGGATAATTATGATGCTTTCAACCTGATCTACAATGCGGATAATTTACCCGGGCTTACGATTGACGAAGACCACGATCCTGTGATTAACCGAATCATCCACAACCGGATGTGGTGGCTGGTAGGAATTGAAGATCAAGGCAATACAACACCGGCCATGAAGGTCTCGCAGAATTACCCTAACCCGGCTTCCAACAGAACTTTGATAAATTTCGAACTTTCAAAAACCACCGATGTAACCCTTGAAATCTTCAACTCAACAGGGCAACAGGTGGCTGCGCAAAAATTCCAATCACTGCAGCCTGGAATCCATGCCAAAGAGATCAATATTTCAGGAATGACTCCGGGAGTTTATTTTTACACCTTAGCGGCTGACAAGGAAAGAATTACCCAAAAAATGATTGTGAAATAGGATTTGCCAGAAAACTTTTTGGTTGAAAAGCATTTTTGACCCCAACCCAAACGGGAGCAATGATTTTCAATTCTTGGGATAAAAAGGCTTTTGCAGATGCAGAGGCCTTTTTTCATTTGGAAGATGTTAATTCTGTTCAGGAATTTTTATATTTGCCCGGAAATAATAAATATCGAAAACTATGAAAAAGCAATTGATTTCACTATTCATCGGACTTATCATTGGAGCAATCCTGGCGCTCTACATCGCATTCAAACTTTCGCCGGGCATGTTATTGATCGAATCGCCAAGCCCGCACGATTTTGCCACAACCACACAGAAATTTGAAGCTGCCGTTGCCGCTCAGGGATGGCGAATGCCCGCAGTGCACGACCTGCAGGCAACACTGGCCAATTTTGGCAAACCTGTAAAATCGGTAAAAGTGTACGAAATCTGCCAACCGGAATACGCAGCTAAGATTTTGGAAATGAGCGAAGAAAGGGTAGCGTCAACCATGATGCCCTGCAGGGTGGCCATCTATGAAAAAGCCAACGGAAAGGTTTACTTCTCAAGAATCAACTCGTCGCTGATGTCGAAAGCGATGGGAGGAGTAATCAATGAAGTGATGTCCGTTGCTTTCGAGGATGCCGAAAAAATGATTGAAAACTCGAGTAAGTAAACTACCAGCCTGAAAACTTGCTGGTTACCATTCAGCATTTTAGTTATTATTGATCTCCACTTCATACTCTTATAAACTTGCGAAAAGGTCGTGCCAAATGCAACGGCCTTTTTTCATTTTCACCCAATCATCCCATCACCGGGCTATCCGTAAATTTTCTCTAATTTAGCCGCATAATTCTCAATATTTATCTCATTATGGCTAAAAAGTTGACATTACTTATTTCGCTGATTTTCATTGGTTTAATCACCTTTGCCGGGCCGATTGAAGATCTGATTAAAAACTCCGGAAACGCCGCCGACTACAAAGGCAGCAACCTGCTGATCCTTTTCGACAGTACCAGGGTGGATGTGCAGGAAACCGGACTGAGTCATTTCCACACCCATCAGTTGATAAAAGTTCTCACACAGGCCGGAGCCACCGCCCAGAGGGTGATTAAGATGGATTATGATCCGCTTTCGGCTGATGTGGAGATCAAACTGGTGAAAATTTACCGCAAAAATGGAACCACGCAAACCATTGATCTGGCTCAGGTAAAAGATTACGCTGCACCCGCCAGGGCTATCTACTGGGGCGCCCGCGAAAAACTGATCGAAGTGGGGCGATTGGAGCCTGGCGATGCCGTGGAATTGAAATATTTCAAAAAAGGATTTACCTACGCGCTGCTTATGGAAAGTGATGATGATGAGCGCTTTATCCCTCCCATGCGCGGCCATTATTACGATATTGTGCCCTTCTGGAACGATCACCCGGTGCTCGAAAAGATATACATTGCGCAGCTACCCTCCGACAAGCCGCTGCAGTTCCAGTTCTTCAACGGCGAGTGCAGCACGTCGCTGCGATTTGTTAACGGAAAAAATATTTACACTTTTTCGATGAAGAACATACTGCCTATCAAGCGTGAGCCAAACATGGTGGATCTTTTTGATGTTGCGCCAAAATTGATCCTCACCACCAGTCCCGACTGGGAAGCCAAATCCCGTTGGTTTTACAAGGTAAACGAAGATTACGGCAGCTTCGACCCTACGCCAGAAACCGAAGCATTTGTGAAAGAGCTGCTTAAGGACGCCAAAACCGAAATGGACAGCGTTTCCATTCTTACTCACTGGGTAGCCGACAACATGCGCTACTCAGGGATTTCGATGGGTAAAGGTGAAGGATTCACATTGCACAACACCGAGATGAATTTCCGCGACCGCTGCGGCGTTTGCAAGGACAAAGCCGCATTGCTGATTTCTTTTTTGCGCATTGCCGGATTCGAGTCCTATGCTGCGATGACTATGGCCGGATCGAGGATTGAAGACATTCCTGCCGACCATTTCAACCACAGCGTAACCGTCGTGAAACTCTCCGATGGCGAGTTCCACCTGCTCGATCCCACCTGGGTTCCATTTGTCAGAGAACTGTGGTCGAGCGCCGAGCAACAGCAGCATTACCTAATGGGTTTGCCGGATGGCGCCGACCTGATGATTACCCCAACTTCGCCCAGCGAAAATCACTACCTGAGAATCAAAGCCAAATCGGGCATAAAAGCCGACGGAACCCTCGAAGGCAGCTTGACGCTGGAAGCCGAAGGCCAGACCGATGCCGCAGTGCGTGGAATTTTTACCCGCGACTACAAATCAGAATGGAACAAAGCGCTGGAAGCCGAAATGCTGAGAATCCATCCAAATGCTGAAATTACAGCCATGGATTACGGCGACCCGATTGACTACATGGCCGGTCCCATCAACATTACTCTGAGCTATCGCATTAAAAACTATGCATTTACCGGCGAAAATGAGCTAATCTTCACTCCGTTGCTGGCCACTAATTTTATGAGCCGTGCCATGGGGCATCTCTTCATAAATACTGATCCTGAAACAAGGAAATTTGCTTTTCGCGACCGTTGCAGCCGGTTGGTTGAACTGGAGGAAACCATCACAATTCCGGAGGGTTACAAACCCATTCTTCCTGATGTAAATACAACCTCACTTGGTTGCAACGCTTACTATAACGGAGGTTATAAGGCTGAGGGCAACACTATCGAATTAAATCAGGAAGTGCTGCTCGAAAAGAGGGTATATGAAGCCAGCGACTGGAATGAGTTTCGCAGCGCAGTGAAAGGACAGAAAAAAATGGCTGAAATGCCGGTTGTCCTTAAAAAATAAGCCCATTCAATCACAAACCATTCAACACAGAAACAATGAAAAGGATTAGTTCAATCATAATCAGCCTGTTTTGCATCAACCTGCTTTTTTCGCAAAATGAAAATGCAGATGCCATTTACGAAAAACTGGTAAAAGAATACACCCTCGAAGCCGACGGAAGCACGAGTTACCGGGAGTTCAAGCAGTTGAAATTACTCACACACCTTTCCTTCAACCGGCTCTATGGCGAAACCTTCATCATCTACAATCCTGAATTCCAAAAACTCAGGATCAATGAGGCTTACACCATCATGGCCGACAGCTCCAAAGTAGTTACACCCTCCAATGCATTTAACGAGGTATTGCCGCGAAATGCTGCCCTGTCTGCTACAGCCAACCATCTGAAAGAGATGGTGGTAACCCATACAGCTACTGAAATTGGTGCCACCATTTTTCTTGATTACACACTTACTTCAGCCAAAGGTTTTTTGCCCGGACTGATGGGTAATGTTTTAATTCAGGAATCATCGCCGGTTAACGCGCTGGAGATCAGGGTGAAAGTCCCATCTGATCTTGAACTTACCTACCAGATGGTGGGTTTAAGAACGGCACCTGAAATCAGCATTGCCGGCAACCAGAAAGTATTCACCTGGAAATTCAATGGATTACCCGCTTCGCCAAAGGAATCTTTTCAGGGTAAATATCAGCCTTCCGCACCCCGGTTGTTGTTCACCACTGCGACCGGCATCGCTGAATCCATTAGCTGGATTACCAATCAGCCCGCCTTCGATCTGAAGATTAACGAAGAAATGAAAGCCTGGGTAGATACGATCCGAAACCAGCAGGTAGATGAAATCAAGACTTTGATGGCTATCCAAAAAGCTGTGGTTGAGAATGTTGTGTACGAAAGATACGATCCGGCCTGGATGGCCTACCGATCAAGGACACCAGAAAAGGTGTGGATAAGCAATGGAGGAAATAAGCTTGAAAAATCGCTGCTGCTTGCATCGCTGCTGAAGCAGGCCGATTTTAACGCAGTACCGGTTTTGGTGGGGTCTGGCACATTTTTCAACGAAAAAGCCATCAACCTCAGCACGTTTGATGATGTATTGCTGATGGTAAATACCAAAGGATTTGGCACTATTTACATTTCAGCAACAGAGGTTGATAATCAGACGCTTGAGAACAATCTGACACACAGTACACTCATTCCGCTCATTAAAGGAACCTCCCGCGCACCTGTCGAAATTTCCAAAAGCGACAATAAAATCAGCTGCAAAGCAACCTATACCTTCAGCGATGACCTGAAGCCTTCGGGATTGATGGAACTGGAACTGGCCGGCGCCATGAACCCGTTTCTTTTGCTTCAAAACGATAAGGGCGGCTTCAAATCTATGGTTTCCGGTGGCCTGGTAAAAGATGCTGACGCCGTTACCGTCCGGAACAGCAACCTAGCTAAATCAGAAATAACCGTAAAAGCGGAAACCGATAAACCGGCTACGGAACAAAACGGATATTTTCGCTGGAGTTTACCCGCAATGACCAACGGTTTCGAAAAGTGGCAAATCAGCTATCTTGACCGGGAGCGAATCAGCGATTTTTATCTACCCGTGGCGATATCTGAAAGCTATACCTACACAATTACAATTCCCGCTGGTTATGAATTGATTAACAAACGTTTCAGCGAACGGGTTAAATGCAGTGCAGGCTCTGCATCCGTCGAAATTAAGCCCAAAGACAACCAGATTGAGATTATCCGCGAACTGAATCTTACAGGGGCTGCGATTGGCCAGCAGGATTACCAGGAATTCAGGGAGATGATCAATTTCTGGCTGGACAAAAACCAGAAAACATTGGTTTTCAGGAAAACAGAAAGGTAAAAAGAACATCAACTTTCCCTCTGGTTTAGCATCCGGAGATGGAAATCAAAGTACCAAACCTCGCTGAACTTTGACCGGCGGGGTTTTTTGTTTCTTTTAATGATGATGACCGCCAGTTTCAAATACTAAGCTCGGATTCTACTTCCCGCCCTGAGCCTGAATAGCTGTAATCACCACCGTGTTGACAATGTCCTTGATTGTGCATCCGCGGCTGAGGTCGTTTACCGGTTTATTCAAACCCTGCAATATCGGGCCGATGGCTACTGCGTTGGCGGCGCGCTGAACTGCTTTGTAAGTGTTGTTGCCGGTATTAAGATCAGGGAAGATGAAGACTGTAGCACGCCCGGCCACATCGCTTCCCGGCATTTTCTGACGAGCCACAGAAGGTTCAATGGCGGCATCGTACTGGATTGGACCTTCAATCTTCAGATCAGGCCGGCGTTCGCGTGCCAACCGTGTGGCGCTGCGGACTTTTTCCACCTCCTCCCCTTTTCCGGATTCGCCGGTGGAGTAAGAAAGCATAGCAATCCGCGGCTCAATCCCAAAATTGATAGCAGTTTCAGCCGAACTGATGGCAATATCGGCGAGTTGCTCGGCATTTGGATTGGGGTTCACAGCGCAGTCGGCATACACGAGCACCCTGTCGCTGAAGCACATCAGGAATGAGCTGGAAACAATCGAAACTCCTGGTTTGGTCTTTACAAATTCAAATGCCGGACGGATGGTATGAGCCGTAGTGTGGGCAGCCCCAGAAACCATTCCATCGGCGTGTCCTTTGTGTACCATCATGGTACCCAGATAACTGACATCATACATTAGTTCATAGGCGCGCTCTTTGGTAATGCCTTTGTGCTTGCGGATTTTATAATACTCTGCGGCATACTCATGCACAAGGTCGTTGTCGTAAGGGTCAATAATATTGACACCGGTAAGCTGTATCTGGAGTGCATCGGCACGTTTCAAAATTTCATTCTCATTACCCAATAATGTGATATCCACCACATTACGTTTCAGTAAAATCTCGGTCGCCCTAAGGATGCGTTCATCTTCCGATTCGGGAAGCACAATATGTTTCCGGTTGGTCCGGGCGCGCTCAAATAGCTCATATTCAAACATTACCGGAGTAATTACCTTCGACCGGGTAATTTTAAGTATCTGGCCCATAATATCAATATCCACATTGGACTCGAAATGACCCAAAGCTGCTGTCAGTCTGCGTTCGTTTTCGGGTGCTAATACCGGACGTATGTTGCTCACTGCCAGGGCAGTTTCATAGGTATCCGAATTCACCGACATAATAGAGAGCGGCAATGGGTTTATTCCATCCAAGAGTTTGGTCATTGGCGGACTGGGCTTTAAACCTCCGGTAAGAAGAATCCCTGAAATGCTGGGAAAATTATCAGCGATCTGTGCCATAATCAATCCTGCGATGATATCAGTACGATCGCCCGGGGTGATTACCAAAGTCCCGGCAGAAGTGAATTTTAGCACCTGGTCGAGCGACATGGCAGCAATTTTAAAATCGTTCACATCCATGTTCAGGCTGTCCTGGGTACCATAAACATGCGAAGCATTTAATGCTCGGAATATTTGTCTTATCGTGATAGTCTGTAAAATAGGCTTCTCGGGCAGCACAAAATAGATCTCGCCTTCTTTGGAATATTTTTCCAGTGTCAGCTTTATTTGATTGATTTCAGCTTCATTCACCCTGTTTACTACTGTACCAATCAGCGCGCAACTTTCACTTTGAAGGGTTCCCTTAATCATCTGGATGGCATCGGCAACCTGGCTGGCATTTTTTCCTGAACCATTGATTACTGCGAGGATTGGCGAACCTAAATTATTGGCAATCCGGGCATTAATATCGAACTCAAAAGAAACCAGTTGTCCCCTGAAATCTGTTCCTTCGATTAAAATAAAATCGCATTGGGTTTCCAGTTGCTTATACTTGGCCAAAATTTTTGTGAACAAGGTCTCCATATCGCCGGCCTGGATGTACTCGAATCCCTCTTTACTGGTGATCCCAAACATGGAAGTGTAAGCGTGGGGGAGTTTGAACCTATGTGAAATAAGCCTGATATGACTGTCCTGTTCTTTGCCGTCCTTAACTATTGGCCTGAAGAAACCTATACGGTTAACATGCCTCGAAAGCAACTCCATGAATCCCAGCACGATCAACGACTTTCCCGACATCTCTTCCGAAGCTGCAATATATAGATTCTGCGTCATTTATCCTGATGCGTTATTTTGTTAACAATAAGTTTGCAAAATAACGAAGTTTATTTGGTTTTGGCGTACCGGAAAAATGAATTTTTTATCCTTTGATCAGTGATAGAAGGATTGACGGAAGGTTTTTGGTGCTTTGGAAGGTTTTATTTTCCTCAATTTTAAAATCAGCCAGGCAATTAATAGAGTAATGAGCAATGCGATTCCCCTTAAAAGCCAGGTCTTTACCCAATTTATTTTTGGCGGAACTGGTTTTTCGGGGCCGTTTCCGTCGTGCCTGATCACAGGGTTGAGGTAGAATTGGGTGTTGTTGGGGAAAAGAATTTCCGTGCGAATGTATGGGTCGTTTCCGAGAAGCTCATAAGAGGCTGTGGTGGTGTTGGAGGCTACTTTTCGGATCATTCCGTTTTGCCCAACAAACTTTATGGCCGATGCAATTTCACTGACTTCAACTGTCAGGTTACTGCCTACAACTTCAACCGACTTCAGCACCGGCACTTTGCGGTGGTCTTCGGCTTTTTGGTAAAAATCAGCGCCTTCGAGCATATTGACAAATGCGCCGTAAGCCTTTCCGGCTTTTAAGGCAGCCAATATTTCATTCTCCTCCAATGACCCGGTATTGATATAAGTGCAATACCGGCCGACTTTTGTTGGATCAAGGACATCATGAGAGTCGTCGTTGGAAATAATGTACACCGGATGACCGGAAGTGAGGGCTGCATCCCAGTAGTTCAGCGAAACCACATAATGACTTACAGCTTCCAGCAGGTCGTAATTACATAAGAGCCGCATATCTTCAGGTTCATAGCCTCTTCTTACCTTTGGATGTACAATACACACAACTTCGTTATGTGGTCTTAAAGTATTCAGAATGTGCTGTTTATGACTAAGGTTCTGATAAAAAGGATAATCCAGCCAGGTAACTTTATTTGTTCCCAGGCACACCTGGTGGGTTTTTCTCAATCCATAGCCATGTTCATAGGCCGACACATATCCCACTTCATTTACGCCGTAAGGATTAATTTTCATGTAATCGGTAATGGTAATGATATCGTAACCCAATTGACGATAAACGGCAAAAATGGCTTTAGGCTCATTTTTTCTTCCATCGGTTAATCCAAGCCAAACCCTCGACTGAATCTGGAAGTTTCCCTTTTTCCATAAAGAATTATCCATTCCCTGATAAGGATTATGAATTTGTTCACCGCTAAAGGGCTCTGGCTCAACAAATTCGTAAACCGGGGCAAAAGCGTAGATAAGAAAGAATACGGTTACCATTAGCAGAATTACAAGAAGCAGGAACTTTGAGATCAGGCTAAAAAGTCTTTTCATCGAATACTCCGGATTAATAAGTTGTGCAATTTTTTTCTTCAGCAAAAGCAAAAATAATGATAATTATGAGACACTTAGAATTTACTCTGTGAAATTTCTAAAATAATGTAACCGTTTTACATTTCTTTACTCTAATGAGTATCCGTTACTTTTTGCGTTAGTTTTGAACAATAAAAAAACAGTCACTCATGGAACAATCAAAAAGACTTTATCGCAGCCGCTACGACTCTGTAATTGCAGGCGTTGCAGGTGGAATTGCCCGTCATTTCAACATAGACCCGATCATCATCAGGGTTCTTTTCGTCGTACTCGCATTTGCCGGAGCTGGGGGAATTATTGTTTACATAATACTTTGGATTGCAGTTCCCCTTGATCCTGATCTGACCTATTATAAGTTTAATAAAAGGTACGGTTTTAATCACCCGGCCGATGAGCCTCAGGATATAAAAGCTGACGAATTCGTAAACCAGGATGAAGAGGCAAAAGGCAAACCAGAAGAAAAACCATTTTCGTATGACGAAAAAAGGACTCACAGGAGCGATGGCAACATGATAGCCGGGATTATTCTGATCGTATTAGGAGGCTTATTCCTGTTCGTTCGTCTTATTCCCGACATCAGTTTCGGACAACTATGGCCTGTTGTTCTGATAATTGCCGGAATTTTTATCATGCGCAGCGCTTTATCAAAACCTAAAACCTATTAGTCATGAAATCAAAAGACATTTTCTGGGGCGTATTGCTGGTCGGCATCGGATTGATGTTTCTGCTGAGAAATTTTGACGTCATCACTTTCGATTGGCGTGTTTTCAGGTCGCTTTGGCCTGTTTTAATTATCATTCTTGGTGTTGCTCTTTTACCCGTCAGCAGTTTTGTAAGAGTGATCCTTGCTATGATAATCGTAGCGGGCTCCATAATTTTTGTCTCTGTTCAAAAGCCGGAGAGCAAGCACTTTTTCAGGTTCCAGGATAAGTTTTCGTGGGACTGGGAAGACGAAACAGACGAAGATAGCTGGAATCAGCAGGTTCTTACCGAGGGATTAAATCCTGATCTTAGTCATGCTGTGCTGGAAATGGATGCTGCTGCAGGAAAATTCGGCATGGAAGCCACTGATGAATACCTGTTTAAATTTGAGAATTCAGGGAATCTTGGAAAGTACACTCTGGTCTCAGAGGAAGCCGGAAGTTCAGCAATTCTTCGTCTCAAAATGGAGGAAAGAAAGTTTACGAAAGTCAATAGATCCAATAACGCAACTATTTACCTGAATCCTGAGCCAATCTGGGATATTTCGATGGACGCAGGTGCTGCTTCAATAAATTTCGATCTGCAGGATTTCAAAGTTGACAAAATTGATATTGACGGTGGTGCAGCTGATATAAACCTGAAACTGGGGGATCTTAATGAGAACACGAACGTCAGAATCAACACCGGAGCTGCTTCGGTGTTAGTGGAAGTACCTAAATCTTCCGGTTGTGAAATTTATACCAGTACCGTTCTATCTTCCAGAACTTTCGAAGGCTTTCAGTATGAGGGCGATAATTTCTACAGAACAGAGAATTTCGATGATGCATCGAAAAAGATCACCCTCAGAATTGACGCAGCAGTTTCGAGCCTGAAAGTGATCAGATATTGATGACAGAAAACATAGTTATCTTACACTGATATAGTTATCATAGCTAAGGCATACCTCTCTACTGAGAGAAATACCTGTGTTGATTATCTCGTCCCATTTCTCCGGAGGCAAATCCGCAATTTCATTTTTTCTGACACCCATTTTTATTATCGAACTGGCAATTCCGGCGTTAAAGGTATCACCAGCCCCGATTGAACTGACAATTTTAACCGGTGGGACATCAAAATGGCGGGTAAAATCTTTTGTGTAAAGCGTAATGTGACCCGAACCTCTGGTAAAAATCAGCACCGCGTTACTTTCATTTCTTATGATTCTGAAAGCCGCATCCCCATCGCCGGCACCAAAAATGGTTTCAAAATCTTCGTTTGAGGCTCTGACAACGTCACTCAAAGCGAAATTTTCCAAAATCATCGGGAGCAATTTCGGGATTTCGTTTTTATGTGGCTTTCGGATATTTGGGTCGTGGATATGTATTGCACCGGCCTCCTTAGATCGTCTTGCAAAGCCTGCTACTGGCTCCCTGACGTCCGGACTTACCGAAAATATTGACCCGAAAAGCACAACATCCTCTGGTTTTGGACGAGGCAAATCCTGCCGTAATCGCTCAGCCGGGTACTGCTTATAAAACGAATACCTGGCATTTTGGTTCTCGTCCAGGAAAGCAAGGGCTACAGGTGTCTTTCCGTCATCAAAAAGCTGGACATAATCCGTGTTTACGTTATTGGTTTTCAGAAAATCAAGAATCAACCTTCCCAAATCATCGTTACCCATCTCACTAATAAAGAACACTTTATGCCCAAGCCTGCCCAGAGTAACTGACGAGTTCAGCAAAGAACCGCCCGGCTTACCAGCTTCAATTTGCCCATTTTGCAAAATGATATCATAAACTGTTTCGCCGATGGTGTAAATATTTCTATTCATGAATTCAATTTTACCGGTAAAAATATCAATTCATATCAAAACGCCTCTGGTTTTAAAAGGAAATATTGGTGAATTAAGTAATTTTACATCAAAATTTTACTGCCATGCTCACGCAATACGCACTCATCTTTTCCATCGTACTCCAGTTCGCCGCTGCTGTAATTGTGATCAGCCTTATTAGAGCCACCAAGTACAATTCGAGCTGGATTCTATTATCCATCTCACTGTTAGTCATGGCTTTACGGCGTTTGATAGAGTACCTGCCCTTTACTAACAAAGAGCTTACTGACCAGGTGTTGATGCTCAACAGCTGGCTGGGTGTATTCACATCTTTATTGATGCTTGTAGGCATGTTTTATGTGAAAAAGGTACTCAACTATATGTTCAGGCTTGAGGAAGCACGCGCTGCGGCCGACAAGCGTCTGCTGAACACCATAATCCGGACCGAGGAAAATGAACGGCGACGGCTGGCAAAAGAGCTGCACGACGGTCTCGGGCCATTGCTTTCGTCGGTGAAATTATCCGCTTCGGCAATGGCCGAAAACAACAAAACCGGGCAGGAAAGTGAAATTCTGAAAAATATGGTCTCAACCATCAACGAATCAATCAATACATTGAAAGAGATCTCCAATAACCTCAGCCCGCATATTCTGGACAATTTTGGTCTTGTCACAGCTATACAGTCTTTTATCAACAAACTGGAACAGGCCGGCAAAATCCGGTTTGAATTCAGGGCAAATATTGGATCTAAAAGATTTGGTGAAAACACCGAAATCATTATGTTTCGAACGGTTACAGAGTTGATTAACAACACCCTGAAACATGCCGGCGCCCAGAAGGTGCTGATTAGCCTGGATGAAGAAAATGGCTCACTAAAATTACTTTACCAGGATGATGGTGTTGGTTTTGACCAGGAAAAACTTTTACTGGAGAAAAATCCGGGAATGGGATTGGGTAATATCCGCTCCAGGATCAATTCGCTGGATGGAAAATTTGAAGTTGAGAGCTGGCCGGGCGAGGGTATAATAGTGAGCGTTGATTTAAAAATACAAGTTTTACACGCT
>Ga0209835_1000483_pt1 | contig 26243 bp, 37 predicted proteins | sample LakKivwa52mmetaG_FD_184138 | JGI IMG/M metagenome (GOLD analysis project Ga0209835, IMG submission 184138) | Anoxic lake water microbial communities from Lake Kivu, Rwanda to study Microbial Dark Matter (Phase II) - Lake Kivu water 52m metaG... | ecosystem: Environmental > Aquatic > Freshwater >... | reverse complement strand
TTACCTAATCCCGGCTTTCCCATCAGTAAGGTTAGCTCGCCTGCGTGATGCCCGCCCGTCAAAAGGTCATAGTCGTATAGTCCGGTCGGTGTACCCCAAATATCGGCGGGGTTTTCGTAGCGGCTTTTTACCTCGTCATACAGTTCGGATAACGCCCCGCTGATATGAGCTGCGCCTTTGGCTGTGCGCGCTTCGGTTACAAGACGCGTCATAAACTCCGGTATTTTCGCGTCCAGGTCGTCATTCTGGTTATAGGCGGAGGTTGCCATTTCGGAAGCCAGCCGGACTATCTCACGCCGGCGCGCTTTTTCCCGCACGATTTCCGCGTAGGTTTCCACGTGCAGGCTGGACGGGGTATCGTTCACCAGCTGGATCAACGCAGGGTCGTTTATCTTTTCATTGACGGTTAGAATATCAATGGTCTTTCCCTCAACGGTTATCTGCTGGAACGCCTGCCAGATTTTCTGATGCTCCACCAGGTAGAAGTCATCTGCCTGTAAGTCCATCTCTTTGAATAGCTCTTGATTGATCAGCACCGCACCAAGTACGGCCCTTTCTGCTTCAACGCTGCGGATTGGCTCTTGCACCTAATACCTCCTCTGGATTGAATTCGCGGCCTTTATTTGCGCTATTCTGACGCTCTGTTTTTCCAAGACTACCACCTATAATTTTTTCAAGACTTCTTGGAGATGAAATAAGCAACTTGTTCGCGTCGGAATATTGAACGGCGTTTTTGATTAGTGTTTTTGCTTTATTAACATCAAAGTCTGCTATCCCCAAAATATTCGCGATTGGATCAACCCATTCTTTGTCGTGAGTATATTTATTGGTAACCTTTAGTTTTATTTCTTTCTTGAAATAGTCATCAATTTCACGATGTTTTTGTATTTGTTCTGCTTCTTCAGCCGTTTTTTGCCCTTTAATTAACTTATCTTTAATTAACTTAACTTCAGCCGGATACTTTCCGGCAATTATCCGGCAATCTTCCGCCAAATCGGGAATTGATGACGCGGGCTCTCTGTCTTTTCGTAATCCAACCTGATGTTTGTCAAAATTCGGAAATTGAATGTAAAGGTCGTCATCCGATTCATAGAGAATAATCAATCCGGCGTTCAGCCAATCCTGAATATATCCCTTAACCATTTCAATAGTAATGTCAGTCCGGCGCGGAAAGATAAGCGATTTCACAATTGCCGGATCGCCGTATGTCCTACCCTCGCAATCAAGGTGGGTGATCAACCAGGTAAAGCCAAGCATAGAGGTTGAATCGGACAGACTATTCACGCGCTTATCTAAACTTATCTCTTTTGAGATAAACCTACCCTTTGCCATTTTCCTCCTTCTTCTTGCTCATATTATCTATAAGGTTGTTTGTTAGGACTTTCCAATCAATATCTATATCAAACGCCACGCTGGTTTTAAATTCGGATGGTTTCAATAGGTGGTAGGAAAATGGAATCCCCATTTTTTGGGCTACTTCATGCTCGTTTTTTGTTCCAATACTTACCCCATCGTGAATAAATATTGCGTAATCTGTATCGTAGAACACCTCAAGCGTTCTTTGGTAAAATACACCCCGTCTGTATTTAAAATTAAGGTGATGTAATACCAACGGTATGCCCATATCTTTTGCCAACTTTCTGGCGACCAAACAGACGCCGCCTGGCTCGGCGTGCGTAATTATTCTGGATGCGCCGGTTTTATCGATTTCGTCCATAATCAATATCTTTACCCGCTCATCCTCCAGCGTCCTACTCCCTGAAACGGAAAGTCTTATACAGGTTCGATTATTTCTATCTTCCCATCTTGTTCCGAGGACACTTTTTTTATTTTCCATATTCACTCCCTTCCAGATAAATAAACTCATCCTTTATCAGCATCGGCAGATTGTCGTGCCACTCCTGCATCCGATATCCCAAATCAATCTTCTCCGTCCACGCCATACAGCGCATAAACCAGCCGGAGAGATAGCCGTGTTCCGCGTGGCACTTGTGGCATATCAGTTGAATGTTCTCCGGCTGGTCGAGCTCCGGTATGCGCTTGTCCCTTCCGTAAACCGCGTGATGAGCGTGCAAGTCCTCATGGCTCTGGAATACGCGGGGGCACCTGGCGCATTTGCCCTTTTGCTCACGAAAGACGCGCTCACGGGTGGGGGTGGTGATGGTCATTAGCGTTGGTTTGTTTCTCTATTTTCAAAGAACGGGCAATAAAAACGCGCCTCTGTTTTAATTTCAATTTCCGGCTCTACCGGATAATCCCCATGAGGGCCGTATTCCCACTTGATTTCCTTTACAACATCAAACCAGGGTGATATTTGTATATATTCACAAATACCCCAATCATCCGATTCAATCTTCCACCCCTTACAGTTTTTGCAAGTTTTCACAGTTTCCAAATCTCTTATCATCACACCAACTCCAACTGTCTCACGGTTACTTTTTCACACCCCCGCCTCAGCGCCCTGACGGTATCTGACATATCCGCTATCCTGCTGGTATAATCCGCTATCAGCATATCCACGCTGTCGGGGTCGTACCAGTAGCCCGCTTTACCGCCAGTTGTGCTGATGATGGGATGTCCCTGTTTGCGGAGTTTTGTTACCGTGTCTCTGATGGCTCTATCAACGGCGTTGCTGTGGGTGTTCCGATAAGGTAAACCAAGACGTTGCGCTATCAGCCGTTTAGTGGCGGGCTTGTCCTGTGTGTGCTGCCTTATGACAGACAGAACATCGTTAGGGTTGATGGTGTTCATTTGTCCTCCACATCCTCATATAGTCGCCGATTCCTGATCGCAAATATCTTTTCTCTAACGAAAAGATCAAATGTATCTTCGTCTATCAAAGAGTCGTAATCAAAACTCAACCAATATACTCCCCCTAACCATGTATCCCGTATTTCCATATACACCCCATTTCTATGGATATTGAGAACGGTTATTTCTTTTTTGAGAACGACAAACCCATGTTCATCATCCTTATCACAAGACGGGCAACTATAAATAACCCTCTCCCCATCCGCATAAGTGTCCATGGCGTCATAACCACATACTGGACATTCCATTAGTTCACATCCTTCACCACAAATAATTGTTTACCCGGGTGATAAATCGTCTGCGGCTCATTGCCGTACTTTTTCTTAAACTCAACCACCACTTCCTGCACGGCCTCCCCATAAAACGGCGGTTCATACAGCACCATCTCAACGCCAAGCGGTAATTCTTTATGTGATTTCAGTTCTATGAGTTTCATCAATCCTCCCATTCCCTGCTGTCAAAATATTCCTCTCTGTCCAACCAGCGATGGATTAGAGCGATACCCACCACGCAGGCGACAATAAAACCTGTAATCAGTCCAGCTATAAATTCCATGTTTGCCTCGTAATTTTTGGGCTGGGCAGCGCCCATTTCGAGATACCCAGCCCGTTCAAAGGAGAAGAAAATGATGTCATTCTTCCAGTTGCTGATCAGCCACACCAGCGGCTTCTTTTGTCGTCATACCGCCGTTATCTTTCGCATCGCGGTAGGTATGCGCCCAACCCAAGACGGTCTCAACTGGCGTATCCGGCGTGAGTTTCTTGGATAGGTTCATCAGGCTGACGGCGTGCTTGTTGTGGTTCAGGCCGTACTTCTGCACCAGTGCATTTACCTGCTCCGGTTTCCATGATTTACCCTTTGGCTTTTCCTCCACCACCTCAACGTCAATCGGTTGTTCTTGCCCATTATCAGCTTGCCCCATTTCATCGGTGGTATATAGCCCCGATAGTTCCTGTGGGAATGCTTTGCGGAGAGCCAGAGATTCAGCGCATTTAGCCAGCATCAGGGCGGGCATACGCGCCCATAGGGGGGCGAGTTTATCCTCATTGGTTTTCTTGTCCCTGTATGTCTGCGCATACTGCGCCCAGGTTGCCACCGCCCACAATGGCTCTTTGAAGTCCTTGCGGAGAACGGCGCATTTCGCGGCAGCGGGATGTTGGTCGGATAACCAGACCTCTTTCCATTCGCCATCAGGGCCGCACCAGAACGGCCCCAACTGTCCGGCATATTTATCGGTGCGCTCTGCCACCAATCGGAAGCCGTCAATAGATACCTGGATGCTCATTACCTCGCGTTGCTCCCTTCCATCCCACCGCTTCAGCGCGTAAATCTGACGGCTGAACGGGTCCAATCCCGTGCGTTGTGCCTGCATGATAAAAAGTTTCAGCTCGTCATCGGTTGCGCCCTTTGCTATGGTGCGCTTTATCAGCTCGACTTGCTCATTGTTGAATTCATTGACTTTCATAAGTTCGTTACTCATTTTTCCTCCGTTCATTTGCCGATATATCTGACTTGATTCAACTTGCCTTGTGCTTTACTGGCTTCTGCTATGGCGATGCCGACTGCCCTCAATACCCCCTCGGCGGTCAGGCTGTTGTTCAGTATTTTCACCAGCTCATTCATGCACATCTGGTTTGCCATGAGCGCCTCGTCAATCAGGGCGATGGCGTTATTCCCTAATGCGCGGGGTTTACTGGTCATTTCACGCCCACTTTTCGCCCACTTTTTACCCATTCAACACCTCGGAGAGATAAGTCGCTACACTTGAAGCATGATTACCCTCCGAGATTCGATTGGAACGCAAACCGAACAGTTGGCTTTTTGCCACCCAGCCCCGATCCCTGTAATGTGTCTGGGGTGGAAAAGTGCCGTACTCGATAAACGGCCTGATTCCATCAATGACCTTGACACGCGCCCGCCAACCATCCACTTCCAGAATGATTGCCCTTTGCGGATCGTGTCCGTTGATGCGTATATAAGCGCCGACCATATAGACCTCCTATGCGTCCAGCGTGCAGTCAAGGAAATGGATGTCCGGGGTCTTGGGATAATCTTCCCGGTATCCGCAGGTATCGCAGAAAAGATATTCCCCGCCCTGCTCGTCAATCTCTCCACCGGAGAAGGACATCCGATAGTCATCGCAATGGCGCAGTTTCTGGCCGCAGACACGGCAGATATATTCCTCTGTTCCATCGCTACGGTGGATCATCAAAACTTTTTTATCCATTCCATCCTCCTGTTGCTTTTTATTAGTCTCGTGGATCAAGCGGCGATTTAAGATAGTCTTGATATTCCGCATCAAGCGAAACGCGGCCATGCTCAATTTTGCCGACAATCGGCACTTCAATCACGCCAAGCCCACGCTCAAATATGCGCACAACCTCCGCGTTCATTGATCGCCCATTCTGCTTAGCGCGTTCCTTCAGCGCCTCGTGCATTTCGTCTGGTAACTTTATGTGTATTAGTTTCATAATTATCTCCACGCTCATTATATAACCTTTAGCTATACTTTACCCTACGCTACCCTTAAAAAACCTGATATTTTAAGGTAAGCGTAGGTTTATGTTCTATTATGTTCTATAAAAAATGGGGAAAATATAACAATTTTGGTATAAGGTAAAATAAGCGGGGGGTGTTATTATAGGTTTGTTGCTATTGTTGGAATAATGTCAAAAAAGTAATCAGATGTTATTATATATATACTCATAGAACCAACTTATCAATTATGCTAACTAAATGAAATAAAAACTGCCAGTACCTTTTGTGTATAGAAAATACCATAAAAAGGGTATTATCTGCACATAAAAAGTACAAATAAATTTCACTCTTATTTTCATTTTCACCGTTTGGTGAAAATTACCATAAACGAAAACCGCCCCGAATGGAGCGGCTTCGTGGGCTATACCACGATGGGCATACTTCGCAGAAAAAATGAGTTGGGGAGAACCCGTTTGGCTGGATGTCCCCGCCTCTCCGAAAACTCCCCATGCGCTTGTTGTGTTACGGTGATTGCGCCCCACCGTAGCGGTTTTTCTCAGATGTACCTGAGTGGCTTATACATTTATTCTACCACATTACTAAACCAATACTTATGGATGATCGGCTTGGATGTCGGCTGCTGCTCAACCGTTCCCACACCCCTGCACATATAGCACGTCTTTGGTTCTTGTTGTCGTGGGTCCACGCCGTTGGAGCGCGGGGCTTTTCCTTTACCCGCGCATATCGGGCATACTACCGTCATTTCTCCTCGTCTTCTGCGTCATGATGCCATACATGCAGATTGATGGTGATTACTGACGGGATGCTCGGAATGACTACCGGCGGGTCGGTTGTCGTAGGCGGCTGTGTTGCAGGCGGCTTTGGTTTGTCGGTTGGCGTAAAGAACATTAATACGTCATTGAGAAAATCGCTGGTTGGGCGTACCCAAACAATCTTACCTGGTGAGTACTCATGAATCAGCCGAAACGCGCTCTGCTCCCAGGGCAGTATCCAGTTCGGTATCGCGCCCGCCTGGATTCCAGCGTGATAATAATGCAGCTGACTTTGAGCGTACAGTCCAGGATAATGGGGTTTTACCCGCTCATTCCAGCGAATCTCGTCTGTTACAAAAATACCGTTTGGAAACCCCTTTTGCATCTCATCCACGCCGCGTATCATGGTGTTGTAGATGTCTATGACTTGATGCCGCATATTGTTGGCGTAGTAATGGGGCTTGAAATATCGCCATAGCCCCTCAAACTCAAACCCATACACCCCCACTGAAGAATCGAATGTGCCGTATATCATAATTTTTTCATCCTTTTCCAGTCAATGTGTTCGTCTAATACCCAAAGATATCCATCTCTGACAATCGCCGCGCCCAGCTTGTGAGCATCCCTGACGGTTGACCTCTGGGCGCAATAGGCAAGCCGTTCCTCATCTACCGCATGACCAATCTGGCAGGCGTGGAATTTACCCGATATGTCAAAGTCCTTTTTCAGCGCGTGGGAGTGAGCCATCAAAATGTGGGCGTGATATTTCGCCGCCAGCTTTTCAGCCGCGTATTTCGCCGCTGACTTCGGATGTTCTATTCTGTACCTCTCACCGTTGCTGATTAGGTAGCAGTAATAGAATGGCGCGATATGCCATTTACCCTCGTCAAGTTTCATCAGGTTCAGCAGTTCGGACGGCTCAACGGGCGATTCAATAGCTCTTAATAACCGCCCCTCATGGTTGCCTAATGCCCATGTGAAGGAATCAAAGCAGTCGTCTAATGCTTTCAGGACTTTGCGGGCGTGGTGCATCTCGCCGCTGAATCCGTGTTCTTCTGCCGCCCCGCCAATCTCTACGATCTTTTCCATCATCCGCGCTTGGTGGGTCTTGGGTAATGACATGGCGAAGTTCATCAGTTCGCGCTCGTCTTTTTCCGTCAGCCCGCCATTGGGTTTTACCGCCCAGTTCGGCTGCCAGCCGGATAGACTGTCAAAGTGAAGCAGATCCCCAGCGGCGATCATCTGCCTGATTCCCCACGCGTCAGCCAGGTCCAAACAGCGGTTGATAAACTCCGCGTGATGGAATGGGATTTCACAGTCGGGCAGAATGAGCGCATCCCCCTCGACTTCCGGCGGCTCGTCATATCTGGGGTAGGGGCTCTCCGGTATCTTGTATGTCGGCTGACCCGTAGTTAAATAGTAATGCGTCTTCACTGTTCCAATTGCCAAACCCAATATCTCACCTACCTTTCGATGGGATAATCCAGACTGTTTGAGGCGGACTATTTCGTCCTTCACGGCACGATTGACGCGCGCGTATCCTCCCGGCTTTCTCATACTATCAGCTTATCAAAAATGGGGATTTCGCGCTACCTTAACCAGACTGCCCAGATAAGAATAATATTACCCAGCAACATGGTTAAAATCGCGATACCAATAGTTTTCATGGTCGCATACCCTCGTTTAACTTCCTTTACATCAGCGACTATGCCGCTATCGCCATCTTCTCCAAACAGGATAATGTCGTGCCTGTGCAGTTTGGGGTCGAGCTTATCGCTATGCCTTTGTAAATGGCTTTGCAGTTCGGCCATTACCTTTGGCGCTGTTATTCTTGGTTCACCTGTCATTTATTCCCCATCATTTACTCATAGCTCCGACTCCATGATTAATGCTGCATTATCATTACCCGCTCGCAAAAACGACACTACATTGGCGGTTAGCGTGTCTGCGTGGGTAAAATAAGTTGTACAACGTTGTGTTGAAACAATCGCAAAGCTCGCCCCTGTTACAGTCCTTGCCGTTGGATGCTGTAAGATTGTAAAATCACCCACAGCGCTGAGCGAAACGGCCGGGGGATAAAGCTTTGGTGCCAAAAACGCCGCCATTCCCATGTGCGTTGTTGTGGTGTCGTTCACCCCAATGGAAAATCTCATACCTGTCGCCGCGGTTTGTCTTTCGTAGTACCTATAACACATCATCAGTTCTGATGCCAATAATCTTGGTCTCCACTCAACCAAATTTTCTCCAACATATAACCCCGCCTCAGCAATGTGTAACATATCATTGGCAGAAAACTGGCTATTTGTCCAGACGGCACAAATAATATTCTTACTATTTGACGGAACTGTAATGGTCACACTAAAGGTCTGCATTTCGGTAGTTACTGATTTACTTTCAGCCCCCGTGATAATAGCCAAATTCGCCCCCAGTGTCGGGTCAACCTCGTTAGCGTTCCAGTTTGTTACAAATGTTGCCGGTATAGTATCTATTGTTCCTGCATTTTGTAACTCAATGATTGCCATGCGGATTGTTTTATTTTCATTAGCTTTCATTTGACACTGGAATGTTATTGTTTTTCCTCTAAGATGAATTGAATCAGCTCCCTCTAAAATTTGATAAACCATGAATTTGCCAGGATTGGTTATTTGCTTATACGCACCAAAGTATTGCGATGTCAGTCCTGCCTCGCCTGTTCCATCCGCCCTCTGATACTGTAGGCTCGCAGATTGCGAGGATGTGCGCCACCTATCGGCAGAATATTTATCTGTGGCAATGGTTGTTAGGGTTCCTGGTGTTTGTCTCTGTGCAAAATCAAATCCGCCGTTTATTAAATAATTGTACGGGTCACCGCCAAGTTGTCCCACATCGGTTTCAAGTTGATCCACAGCATCATCAATGTCATCGATCCCGTCTTCAATATGGTTCATCCTGTCGGCATTAACCGGCGAACCGGCTACGGCCACCTCAGAAGCCAATTCAATCCCCGCAGCCCCATAAACCTCTTGCTGATTGTCGTCCGTAATGCGATACTTAGCTTCCTCAACAAGTTGCTCGTCTATCCATGTTTGTTTTGTATATTTTTTTGCCATAATTTTTACTCCATGCGCATAATAAAGTACAACTTAATGTGTGGCGGAAGATTGCTCGCGCTGCCAGAATTACCGACTGTATGACTGTGCGCATTTGCATATCCGGTATTTCCTGACCAGGCGTGGGTATGTGATCGGGCGGTAGGTGTTGAGCTGCCACCAGTCGCTGTATATTCGTGATCGCTCGCCACCCCCGTTGTGCCGCTGATTGAATGTCTATGGTCTGAGCGCGTACTTGTGTTTGGATTGGTATGGGTGTGCGAACTCACCCCACCAGTCCCCAATAAATCATCGTCATCCTGCGCGCCTTTTACAAATACACCGCGAAGATCCGGCGTTCCGTTTGTGCCATCACACAACTGAAATCCATCCGGTATATTGCCTGCGCCCCAAATAACAATGCTTCCGACTGGTAATTCCATTAGGACACCCTCATAACATAATAAAGATTGATATATGGCGGCAGCACATCTTCGGAATTGGTGTTTCCCAGCGTGTGTGTATGGGATGAATCCGTGGCGGTTGTTCCGCTAAACGAATGATTATGTGATCGCGCTGCCAACGCCACCGCGCCATAAGTGGCCGCGTTTTCCGCCGTGCCCGTTGCATTTGTGCTAGACGTTCCGCTATAGGAATGTTGGTGTCCTCCCGCCCCCCCAGTCGCTGAATTGGTGTGCGAATGTGAATCTACCCCGCCTGTCGTATTTACATCCCCATCCACATCAGCAGCGTACACAAATCGCCCGCGTAGATCTGGTGTGCCGTTTGTACCGTCGCATAATTGCCAACCCTCACCAAGCTCACCTGGTTCTTCCGCGCTTATAATGATCGATCCTACCGCTATATCTGAGGCAGGAACAATCTGCTGGATGTAATGCAAACGTCTAAAAGTCGGTAGATTAGATGCGCTTCCCGTGTTCGATGTAGTGTGAAAGTGGCCAGCTTTACTGCCGGTCGTGGCACTCAAAGAATGGGTGTGATTCCATGACGCCGGATTGTTCCCAGTTGTTTGCAAATACGCAGTAACCGCCTCCGCTGTTCCCGTGGAAATACTTACTCCATGAGTATGCGTACCCGATGTGCCCGTGTTTGGCATAGTGTGTGTGTGGGTTAAATCGCCAATCTGTATGGTTGACGCCTCACCATCAGCTGCACCCATAATCAATCGGCTTTTCGCGGGCGCATAAATTTCAAACCCATCCGGAACATTAGCGGATGTGCCATACCATAGAATAATCGTGCCAGTAGGCAATCCCCCTCCGCCAACATTCTGAACCACTAAAACCCTCATGGATTCACCGTTATAATGATGTCTAATCCCCTTGTCCCTGTCCCTGTTATATCAACATCAATTCTGATGATTTGTCCGGTTGTCAATGTTTTATGATCAGAATTTATAACAGGCGGTGTGGCGGCTGTATAGCTGGTTGATTCAGTTGCATCAATTGTGATTCTGGTAGATAATATATCTACACCCGCTTTGTTTATCTGAAATGTTGGATTACCGCTGCTCGACGGTGTATAAACCGCTGCCGCCACATCTACAATTTGAAGATCATTAAATTGTGATGGTACAGTCCAGTAGAACACCCCATCCAAAACAGTCAGCAGTGTATTTTCTGGCACAACTTTTAAATAAATAACCGTGTCTTTTATCTGATTTTCAATTGTTGATTGAAGGGTGTTTAAAGCTACTTTTACTAAATTTGAAAAAGTTATCCGCTTATTTTTATCAATGAGCTGCGGCTCGCTGATGTCTACAATTGGGAGTAAATCACCGTCCGCTGGTTGCTCGTCTAATTCGTCAAACTCGCTAATGGGTTTTAATTCGGGTTCAGCCATGCGCATATCTCCTGTATAAATTTTGGTCTTGTAAACTTGCCCCGCATACCGCTACGCCAGTGCGCGCCCGTCTCTCGGGATCGTCAACTGGTTGGATATATTGTGGGTTGAGCCCCCTTACCCCTACCTTTGCCAAATATCCAGCGGTCAAATTAAGTGATATTTTCTCTACCGCGCCCAGAACACGGTTATTGTAAAATGCGTTAGTGATAACGTGCTCTCCAGGATGGATGTTGGAGGGCAAGAGCGTCATTTCCTGTGTAAAGCGCAGGCGGTAGAAATCTCGCAACCCGTCCAAAATATCCTGCGCGTTAGATAAATTAACCATCGTTGCATCATCAACCAGCAGCGAATTGGTGGTCTCGTTTCTTCCGATGTTTTGCTCACTGAACGTAAACGCCCTTCTACTATCTACCCACGGATATCCAGTTACCTCAACCTCTCCTGGTTCTGATAATTGCAAATAAAGCGCATTGGGGCCGATCTGATATTCACCGCCCACTTCTATATAATCGCCGTTCTCCGTGGCTATATAATTGCCGTCCTCTGTCGCCATTGCAAATGGGGCGTATCCCGGTCCATTTACACTGATATCGTAATATGGCTTATCGAATACAATTTTATGGGATCCCGCCTCCAACACATCTTTGAATACGGATTCCTCTTGCGCCCCCGCTGAATAGTTATGCGATACCAATTCAATCTTTGTTACAATCGGGAGCAATCTAACTCGCTGCGCTACAATGCGCATTTCGTCCGTTACTTTTCGATCAAAGAGATATTGTGGCAATCGTACTGGAATAATGTTTATATCTTCACTTCTCGCAGTGGATACCGTTGTGCCCGCCGCAAAACACACCTGTTGTAATGCCTTTCTATAGTCGCCTGGTGCGATCCAGCCACTTAATACTATTTCCGCCAAATCCTGATCGAGCGTATAACTTACGCCAATAGAATCCAATAATTGCGAGAGTATGGCATTTAATGCGGTTGGTGTTTCCCAAAAACGCCCGTCAAAATCCATCTGTCCCATAACACCAATAATGTCAAGGGCCTTAAATGTAAACTCTTGTTCGCTAACGTTGTCCCACTCGTCCAGGTAAAACTTTCCGATAAATGTTTGTGCCCCCTCCAGATACTCGTAAACCATAATCGGAAGACGCTTGTATAATTGTTCAAAGTAATCGCCAGCGAACATTGAGAAAGATTCATCTTGCGTATGCACTTTGAATTCAAGCGTGTTGGCTGGAAGCTCTGTGCTCAGCTGATTGATTTCTTCAAACACATCCGCATAAATGATATTATCCCTTGTAAATTCAAGGGTTTGTCCCCCAATAATCATCCGTATAGTAGGATAGGTGTTCATGTAGCCGCCGGAATCCGCGCTATAAAGTTAACCGTTAAATCGCGCCAAAAAGACTGGCCATTCTTGACCTTCCTTAACTCGTCTCCAACATTAGAGAAATAAGCGGAGAATGTATAAGAGGATCCCTCAAAATCAGGTACGGTAACAGTATGAAATTCTACCGCTTCTGTCAGCTTATTCCACAACCGCTGATATTCTTCCATATCGGTAGTTGTCCCGAGCTGTATCTGATAGTTTTTGTAAACCCCTATAAGCTCACGATGCAATTTACCGTCAGCCGTTCTTTCGGCAAACTTATCCAGAAAATCGGCTTTGCGCCTGATGCTCAAAACGGGAATATCAAAACTGAGGTCATCAATAATAATCATCGCACCATCCCCTTAACCAGGTTATCGCCAATCCGCACATTCTCACGGTTGATGTACGGTCTTAATTCTCTAACCAGCGCACCCAAAGTGCCACCAAACTCAAGTTGTATATTGGCCTCGATATTTCCAATCTCTTCTTGAATAATTTGCCTGATCAATCCTTCGGGGGCCTCGATATTTCTACCGGATCGCTGGTCTCCGAGCAATGCCAAAAACTCACTGTTTGGCGGTATGACTGCGCCTGTTGCAAGTCGCGGTATCTGCGGTACGGCCACCTTAGCTATATTTGGGATACCAAGCTGCGCTCCCTCGAAAATGGTTTGACCCGCGATTACAACTGCCGGGATGGTGATTTTTATTGAGTTGATTGCACTGATGACTGCATTTATCCCGCCAGCGATTCCGCGAATCATGCCATTTATAAAATCAATAATGCTGTTGATGACACCCTTAACAAAATTTCTTATCCCCGTAAAGGTTGTCTCCCACTTTGATTTTATTGCAGATAGCGCGATATCAAATGCGTTTCTTATCGGCAATATAATAGTGTTGTAAAACCATGAGTAGGCCGATTGCCACGCGGCCCTGATTGAATTCCAGGTGTTTATGGCTAAATTGCGGATATTGTTCCAGGTTGTCTGAAATAAATTAGATAGTGGGTTGATCACATTATCTTTGAACCAACCAGCTACGGCGTTCCAAACGCGCTTGATATCTTCCCATACTCTTTTTGCAGTATCTGCAACATATTTAAATAGATTCTGGAACATACCCATCAGGCCCCTTTCCGCCAACCCCTCCCTCATGGTTTTTAGAAGCCCGATGATCCAGTCTAAAATGCTAATGATCGCCCCCCCAGTCCATTGAGCTATCGGCTGTAATACCTTTTCCCATAACCAAGTCAATGCTGGTATCAGAATTGGGCCGACTATTTTCCAAAGTTCTTTTGCAATATCAATCAATAACCCGAATGTCTCAATTAGTATAGTCAATACGCGCGGGGCGATTTCTTTACTCAACCAGCCCCAAAATGGCTCTAATACATTTGTATAAATCCAATTCCAAACTTCCCCGATTTTTTCTTTTAGCGACGCCCACCATTCAAGTACGCTCTCCATCCAATCCGGTTTTGTTACCGGCACCTCTTCCATTACGATGTTTCCGCCTATACCGCCCCCCGTCTCCTGATCTGCAAGGTCGGCGGTATCCTGTTGCAAGACATTCAGTTCATCAAATGCTGCCAGCGCGCCCTTCGCGGCCTTTTCAGTATCTTTAGTGGCTTTTGCTAATTTGCTGGTTGATTTTGCTGCTGAATCTGTTGCGCCTGATACATACTGCATGACCGTTTTTTGTCCGGTCAGTGCGGCGATAAACATACTCAACCAATTGACCGCCCTTACCAGCCAATCAATAATTTTCAGTAATACCGGCGCGATTGCGTTTAGCAGGGTTGCGCCCAATGCCATCCCCGTACCTTTGAGCGTGTCAAATGCGCCTTTCAATCCATCAACCTGCTCGCGCATGGCGGATGTAATTGATAGGTTTTTATATAATGTTTTGATGAGCTCATCCGCGAATTTGATAGCGATAATTAGAGCAAATACTAAAGCAGCCCCCACCGCACCAGCAATCACCGCTATATTTGCAACCGCTTTTGTAACGCCAGCAAGGATTGATTTCATCGTATCACCGATGGATTTTGTGAGCTTTTTCATGCCATCATTAAAGCTCTTGCTATCAATATTTGTATCTATCCGTACAGTGCCGTCATAATCCATTGGTGGCCTCTTCTCTCTTCTTGCTGCCGCGTTTTACTTTCTCCATAAACCGCGCTTCTGATTCGCGCTCTTCCAGTGTTCTGCTATCCGTTTCCGGCAGTTTGATAATCTCTCCCATTTCCGCCGCTATCTGACGCTCTTCTTTGGTCGCTTTTCCGGTCTTGATTCGTTTGCGTAATCCGATCAGATTTGAGAACGTGGTCTCGCCGCCCAAGTCCATAAAATACGCCATAAACTTCCACCAGTGCATATTAGCGGTTTCAAGATCAATGCCGTGCGTTTGCCGGAACGCCGCCATAATGAAATTAGCGTCTTTCTCAAAAGAGTACAAACGCGGGCCATCACCCCGCCCGCTTTCCTCTCCGCCGTTCAAAAACCAGATGCCCTTGTCTATCGCTTCCGCAACATTTTCCGGCGGCTCTTTGTATAGGTTAGTTAGCATGATAGTTTGTTTTTCTATACTGGCAAGTTCGGCGTCCTCAAATGCGAGTATGATTTTCAGACACGTCCTGAAATCCGCATTGATCGCGTATTCACGCCCGCTTATTTCAAGCGTATCTGGGAGCCGGTCAATTAGTATGTTCATTTCGGCGTATATTTACTGACCTTTTCCTGCCGTGCCTGCATGATAAACGGCATGATACCCTTAAAGAATTGCGCTATCATTTCAAGACTAAGCGCATCGCCAAACACTTTTTGACTGGTGTTTTCGCCAAACAACCAATCAATCTTCTCGCGCATGAACCCGCATACCTCTTTCAGAAAGGCGATCCCGGCGTCCATGTTAGTAGCGATACCGTTTTCATCAAGTGTAGCCGTATCAAGCTCTTTCGCGCGTTCTTCATACTCTTTTTGCTTCATCTCGAATTCACGGTACATCGCATAAAAGCGTTCCACGAACAGAACATCAGACGGGTTGAATTCGATCACCCGTTCAGAATCATCGTTGATGGTGATACGCTTGACACCAGATAGGTTGATATTTGCCATGTTTTATCCTTATGCCCCGCCATAATAGCGGGGCATTTATTTATGATTAGCTGCCCGATTCCGGTGAGAATGTCAGTTCTTCCGGATCGAATGCGCCTACAACTGGATCACCGCGATAATTGATAGTGAAGTTGATCTTGTTGCTCTCGCCGCCAGCACCACCAAACGAATCGATCTGAATGGTTACGTCCTGCTGTTCTGCGGGATATTCGCCATCATCATCGTCTTCATACAGCCAGACATTGACAATGTCTGTTTGTGCCGCACTCAATACCGCTCGCGCCTGCCGCAGCCCATCGATGAAGTCAAATACATCATCACCGGCAATACAGGTTGCCTCAACTGGCATAGTAGGCCGGTATGATTCGATCTCTGTAACGCCGCTATCCTGGTGGATATAAGTTTCTTCAACCGTCTGTGGGTTATATCCGATCTCTGCTGTGGTTATGCCTTCGCCGAGTAGAACATAATCTGCCTCTTGCTCGCCAGGCGAAACATTGATGAACGTTGCAAACTGACTTCTTTTTACTTTTGACATTTTTTGCCTCTTTTCTTTATGAACTTCCTAACTCTTCTTTATACGGCTCTTGTGTATATATGAGCCTGCACTGAATTTGATATATCCCGGTCTGGCTTTCTCCCTGCTGAAAGAGATAACCCCAACCGGTCGCCGCTATTGCTTCTGCGGATTTTCCCTCGCCTAACGATGGCAGGTTGCCACTTTCGGTTTGATCATCCAACCAATCCGCAAATGCTTCATAAAACCCCTGTGTTTCTAACCGTTCCAAATCGTCTGCTGTGCTTTCCGTTGATTGAAAAGCGAATGGATATTCCCTGCGCGTCTTACCCGTGATGTATTCCTCAATGACGCGCCCGCCTGCTAACGGGATGATGGTGTATTCTGTTGGCGCATCGCCGAGATAATCAACCCACACCGGCGCACCTGTTTTTAGGTCGCTGTAAGTTTTCAAATAAGTTTGAATCGCGCTAATTATGCTCATTTATCACCACCTGCTATCTGCCGCGCGCTGCTTATGATCCTCTGGCCGTGTACCTCTTTCATGCGCTGAAACCAGTACGGCCCGCGTAATGGCCCCGTTTGACTGGGGTTCTTTCTGACCATGTAATACTGCGCCTTTGCGTATGGCGCGATCCACTGCACCAGCCCAGATCCTATGTCAGTCCCTAAAATGCCTGACTTGATAAGCATTGACGTTTTGAGCGGTATGTACGGCTCACATAAGCGCAGCACTTCTGAATCTACAAACTTCTGCGCGGCGGAGTAACGCCTCTGCCACTTTTGTTTGAAGTCTGTATTCCATTTCAGCTCGGCTTTTCCGTTCTCATTAACGGCGATTGAGCCGCGCGGGGTTTCTATAGTTGGATAACTCACGATGCACCAACCTGTATATGTTGTAAGTGTTCTGATCCGTAATCCATCACATCTACCGATTTCACCACAACCGCGCCATATTCTGCTTTCAGGTTTGTCATGGTATAACTCGGCGTGATTGTTTTCGTAACCGTGCCCTTTACCATCACATCGCCGACCTTTACGGTTGCCGTTATACCTGGAATATAAACCGCTACACTATCCGCAGCCAATAGTCCTGACTTGATTACATTAGCCGCCTTGCGGTTTTCCCATAATGCGCGAGAAATGATGGAGCGCGTCCACACTTCCGACCCGTTCACAACTGCCCGACTGTATAGCGTAACGCTGGTATTAGTCCGCATCAAGCCACCCGCCATATTCGCCTGATGCAAAACTCGCAAACATCAAGCCGGTTTCCCATAGATAGTCTCTTACGACGTTATGCAGTTTTTGCTGGTTTGATAACTGCATTTCACTGGAAGTCGCGTATGTTACAGAATGATTGCCAACACGCTCACTTGCGATTCCGCCAGGTTGTGTTGCTTGTGCCTTTAGTTCATCAGCAACCGCGCACATGGCGTTTTTAATTTTTGCTACCACGTCCAAATCGGATTCGTTTGCGGCTCGATTATATGTGAACTTATCAATCAGGACAGATGCCCTCAGCGCAAGCGCTGGGAATTCGGCCTGCGTGATCGCGGATCCAAGATAAGTCGCGCTGTAAAAAGTCCAATCTGCGTATGTGCTCATGGTTGCCCTCGCATAAACTCATGATAATCTGACCATCCAGCTAAGTCGCGATAATATTCCATCGTTTTGACTGTGTAACCGAATTTATCCATTGCCATACTGATCGCCTGGTCGAAGCTGTTTATCTCGTCAAAACATGATATCCAGTATCGCGCCACTGAATCAGACCATCCCAGCACGCCCCATGCCTGATATTTTCCCGCGGGCAATACCTGTTTATCCACGATCTTCCCATCTTTCAGCACGCCAAAACGCTCCGGCGTGCTGGTCTCAAATACACCTAGCGCAAAATCGCCTTCCAAAATATTAGTGAACGCGTCTGCTGGGTAATATGTGTCCGGCATAGCGAATAGATTGACTTTTCCATGTATTGGTAAACTCTCCGCGACTGCCGACCAAATATTTTTCCTTCCGCGCTGTATAGAGTAGATCGCCGCCCAATCTTTTAGGTGCTGTGCGTGTGCCGGTAATTTGTCTCTGTTTGTTACGATCAAGCAGGTATCACAACCGCCATTATGCAAAGCGGTCAGCGTGCGTTTGATAAGCGTTACACCATCACTGATAGGCAACATCTCTTTCAATACACCGCCAAAGCGGACTGATTGACCAGCAGCAGGAATAATGCCTAAGGTTCTTCCCATGTGGCCATCTTTCTTTTCAGCCGTGCAATATTTTTTTTCATGTTGTCCCAATAAACCGTATCATCCCATTTATGCCGCCTGCCTGGCCTTACTTTCTCGGTAGGATCGGTAACGTGAATTAACGGTAGGTTTGATTTCTCTATCCCGTAACCCATTTGCTGTAGCGTCCAGCAGAAGTCGATATCTTCCATTCCGGAGTTGATATAACCCTCATCCATCCCACCCACGCGGTTATATACATCCCGTTGAATAGCGAAATGCCAGCAATACGTCCAGGTTACCGGCCTACCCCATACCCGCGCTGGTTTTGAGAATATCTTTCCGCCGTACATGATGTTTTTGTCAAACCCCTCAATGGTTTCTACGAATTCGCCCAAACACAGCAGATCGTCATTACAGATAAGCATCCAGTCGGTAGTTGTGTTCGCAACACCTTGATTTATCATCTTCGCCCAGGAGTTTTGCTGCTCGTTGCGAATGAGTTTATAATCTCCATCAGGGTATGGCTCAGGCGATGCGTTATCGATTAACAAGATAGGCACATCGCGTTCGTACTTTCTAATGGTGTCGATAAACGGGGTTGCAAAATCGCCGAATTTATTAGTCGCTGTAATAATCACACTTACGCTCATATTTTTCTCCCGCTCCAAATTCCCTCGCATGTGCTAAAGTGGGTTAATTGTTTAGCCGCAACCTGATCAATAAATTGTGATGTACCTTCCCACTCACCGTTTTGATAATCATGAATCGCCACTATTCCGCCTTTTATCACAAACGGAACCCATGACTGGTAATATTCCTTTATCGCGTCGTAAGTGTGAAGCCCGTCAAAAAATACCATATCTATATATCTGTTCCAACTTTTTGCCACTTCTGCCGATGTACCTCTAATCGGGGTTATTTTCTTTTTCAAACCAAGCGCAGCTATGTGTTTTTTGAATATCCGTAAGTCTTTCGATATGGATATATGTTTATCGTCGCTATCGTCCAGCCACATATCAATGCAATATATCTTTACTAAACGCCGCGATCCAGCGGCCATAAACATAGCCGACCTGCCCCGATGTGTGCCTATTTCAACTATCGTGCCGTAATTAGGCACAAGAGATGCTAAGTAGGCGAGGTGTTCACCTTCAATATCCGCAACCGCCTTGCCTGACTTTTTAATACGCTCGCATATCAACGCGGTTTTATCGTTGTTGATCAGTGGCGCGGTCATAGGTAACTTTCTAAAGTTTTCACAAACCGCCGACCATCAAACGGCTCGCCAATAAAACGGTTTTTCCAGTCCTCAACGCCCTTACTGCCATTCATGGCTTTTTTTATCATTCCAAGTAAGTCGCCCGATACCTCGCAATCCTCAACATTATGAGGGAACGCCATATAATCTTTATACTCGTCCCACCTTATGCCCCATATCATCTCGCCGCTTTTTCGCGGTGTGTTATGTGGTCTTACGCCTTCCCCGACCATCACCAATGGTTGTCCAAGTGCTACTGTCATGTGTGCGAATGTGAATGCCGCGATAACCACATCAGTATTGTTTATCTGCCTGGTTGAGCCATCCATTCTTCCAATGATAAAGTTCACGCGTTCGTCTTCCCATAATCCGTTATATTCCAGCGACTGTATGTGTCTTACCGTCAGATCAATTTTATCCATTAGGCCAAGCAACAATCTATAAGTTTTTGCGTTCAGTTCCTTGTCAATATCCGGTAAATATCCATTACCAACCGGATGAATCGGGGCAAACAGTACGCGTATTTTGTCTTTTGGTTTGTGCTGCCTGAATGGTTTTATGTCTGTATAAGACCAACCTGCCACTTCTATTGGGTTTGGATAACCAAGCCGCTTTAGTACTTCCTTATGTCCGCGTGCTATCGTAAACAAGGCGTGGATCTTGTCATAGTAATCATTTGTTAGATCGTAGGGTACATTAGGCCTAACGCTGTGAGGATAGACGAAAAGCGGAATATCAAGCGCATTTGCCTTTTTTGTTACGGGACTTAATCGCGGTCCGCATCCGTTGAATACTCCCGCTATCTCATAATCAACAATGGCAAAATCTACGCCTAATGGTCTCCGTTTCTGTCTATATCCAGCAGTTTTTAGCGCATCAATGTATGCCTTCGCCTTGTGTTGATGTTCACGGATATAAAATCTCATGGTGTTTATTGAGGGGGCTGAAAAGCCCCCTATATTGTTTTATTATTCTTCGCCCGATGCGCCTTCACCAGCTTTAGCGTGAACATAGATGCCGTCCGCTTTGTTGTCGTACACAAAAGCGTCATGGTAGATGCGATACTGCACCTTATAAGCATCCATTTCCTGATTTTCGTCAGGACTAAAGATCTTTAGATCGGCGTGTTTTGCGACCTGCAATACCGCGGAGGGATGCAACATCATAAAGTTGATGTCCTCACCGGTTGCTGCGTAACCGCCAGCATCCACTGAACCGCCCGCGTTCGGGGTTACTTCGGTTGAGAAGCGTCCCTGCGGGACCATGATAACCGGCATACCGTCAAGGGTTTGCAGGCGGCGATCAGGATTACCCTCACTGGCCCATGAACGGGTCAGTACGCCTTCCAGTAGTGCGTGGCAAGCGTCCGAGATGTACAGCAAACGCCCTTCCGGCGGTACTTCGTCAGCGTTCAATGCGGCTTTAGCCACATCGATAGCTGCCAGTACTTTCGCGCCGGTGGAGAGTTCTCCAGTTACGCCATTGCCCGCGTTGTCGGCGTATTCGGCGAAACGGTATGCGTCAATTTCCGCGACGACCCGCGTGCGCATAAATTCACCGGCCAGCGTGCCGAAAGCCATACCAAGAGTTTCCTCATCGTCCATGCGGTCGATATTAAATTCGCGCCCGCGATCTTTTGTCAGCGTCAAGGTTTCCCAAGTGCCTACGATCTGGCCCTTTGGATAACCGCTCGCGCGCGAATAATCACCAAGTCCGATCACGTCAGTTTTGAAAACTTTTACCACATTTGCGCCCGCAAAATTCACGGGCTTAGTGGGAGCGTCCATGCGCGATGTCAATGATGCCAGCCTATAGATTTCATCTAAAATCGGCTGGTATTTCTGTGCTAAAGTAATGCTCTGTGCCATTTTTTACCTCTATTCGTTATCTACCGGCAATCCCGCCGCCCGCCTTGCGGCCATAGCGGAGGCATCACCTAATACGTTTTTATTTTTCCCGCCGGTAACGATCTGCGGTTCCGGCTCGTCTGAATCGAACAGATAGTCGCTTTCGTTTTTCAATGTTTCGAGTTGCTCCTTTAGCCCGGCAATCGTGCCGTCGTCTTGCAACTGCAGGATGTCCGCGTTTAGTAACGCCCGCACCGCCTTAGGGTTTTTAGCCCTCGCGGTTAGAAGAGCACCGTCCAGCGCGTGATTGAATTGCAGTTCGGCTAAACGTTTATCAGCGTCCGCTTTCGCGGTTTCAAATTTTTCCTTCCATTCGTCAGCAGATGATTTGATCGCCTCAACGTCCAACTCTTTGAAGCCGGCTATCGTTTCACTGGCTTCGGTTAACTGTGCTTTCACGCCCTCTAATTCAGACCGCGCTGCCTCCAGGTCGGCTTTATGCTTTTCGATGCCTTTACCGTATAACGTCATGACACCATCCAGCAAGCCGTCCTCTTCTATGCCTAACTTTTTTAATTCTTCGCGTTTCATATCTGTTCCCTTTCGTGTTTACATTTTTTATTCGTGGTCAAGTCCACGCAACACCCGCCTTTTTACGTTTTGCGGTTAACGAAAAAGCCCGCTCCAATTACTGGAACGGGCAATCTGACTGTTCTGACTTTCTTTGCGCACGCTTTACGCGGGAGCACTTATTTGATTGTAAATTGTCCTATCTACTTATTACTATTATACACTATTACTTGCTATTCAGTTCGTATTTTTTCTCTATCCAGCGCACGATCGCCAGAAGAGAAGAACGCACGATCATCATAAATTCGCGCATATCATCAGTCTGCATAAATCCGCTCCCGCTCGCTTTGGCGATAAACGCCGGTCTGTTTGACAAAATCCCTCATACGCGCCTGCCACTGTTTCACTTTCGCGATCTCCGCACTGTTGTCTAGCCCCGCCGCTTCTAACGCGCCTGCCCTGCGCTTCCATTCTCTGATCTTACGTTCAATGGATCGCTGTTTCTGCGTGGCTTCATACCAGGTCATTACTTCGCCGTTGTATGTTGTTGTTTTCTCGGCGTAGCTTTCCAGTTCCGCCTCTTTATATGCCGGTTCTGATAGGCCCTCAAAATATGGATAGAATGAGTGGCGGCAGTTCCAGCCGCATAAACCCTCGCCCGTGCCGTAGCCCGTGATCTGGTAAAAATCAGGATAGCCCTGCCCGGTACGCGAGAATATTTTGCCCTGCCACATTTCGTGGTTTTCTGGTACATCTCCAAGATTCCGCGCTCCGATATGCGCTGACGTTTGGATAAGATCAACTCCCATTTCATCCATTCGGGCCCCTGTCAACATCCCGGCTGTTTGGTTCACGCCCGTCAATACCGCCCGCCTGACCGCTACATCAATCCTGTCTTCCCGCCCGGCATACCGGATAACTCGCAACCCTTTATCCGCGACCTCTACCACCGCATTTTTTACTGCCTGATCGTACGAAAATGCGCCCGTTGCCACCTGCATATAGGCGATGTCTGCGGCATCTATAAACGCCTGCTGTCCATATAGCGCGGTTGTGCTAACAAAATTGACAAGCGTTCCGATTGTTTTCCGATACCCTACCGCCAGAACATCAAGCATCGCTGGTGATAGGTTTATCGGTATGGGTTGCATACCTGCCCGCGTATAGATCATGTCGTCAAACTTCATCGCCTTTACGCCGGCTTTTTCAAAGATCCTTTTCAGTTCCAGCTCTGATTTACCAGTCGCCCTCGATAATTTCTTGACGATATCATCATAGAGCATAGAGGATTCATTCAACCTCTGCACCTGCCATGCGGCCGATGCGTAATTCAGGTTTGCCAATCTCCGCGCGATGTCCTCAATCACCGCCTGCTGATAGCGGTCGAATATTTCTACAATCGGGTCAGACAACACGTCAAGATAATCAAACGTGAGCATTATCTCATCTCGCTAAACTTTCCATTTCGCGCCGCATTGTTTGCAGGTTACATACTTTGGCGTGAAAAACCAGAATATGATCCCCAGTCCCATACTGACGAACAAAAATATAATCCAGACACATGACATATTGTCCCGTTTAGGTTTCGTGATGTCAGTGCTTCCACAGTTCAAACACTTGTTTACTAACACTTTACACCTCCTCGAATAAATTCACCGGCGGTTGCGCCGCTTCTGCCACCTTTTTCTTAGCGGCCTCTTCATCCTCGCCAAAATTGCGCATCCTGAATTCAACCGCGCTCATAATGTTCTGCTGCACCAGTCTTAAATCCTGCTGGAATTGCGCGTCTTTATCTACGATGATGGAATCGTCAAAATCATATATGACGTTGTATTTACCTTTCGGCGCGAGTTTACTCAATGTCGCCCAGGTATCCATCGCGTAGAACAAATCATCCAGCGCGTTTTTCACTGACTTTTGCACATCCACCACGGTTGCATAAGAGCGTTGTTTGCTCGTCTTTATTTCCGTTGCTGTTTTGTCAGTCGTCTGCGGATCGCTCAATGTACCGTATGCCAGCCCGCACGCGAATTCTATTTGTTTGAGAATACGGTCAAGCCCGTTTAGTATGTTCTGCTCGCGTAGGTTTGGAGACCACTCCCGATAAAATTCGCCCTCCGCGCTGCCCGTTTCTACTGTGCGATAAAGACGTTTGTTTGGTAGTATCGGTTTTCCGTCCGGCGTTTTCCCAAACGCCAGTACATCAACAAATAATGCCCGTTGCCCGCTCTCAAACTCCCACATCAAACCAGACCACTGTTTATCGGCCTGCTCGATCAGCCCCGATGCGCGGCTGTAAGCCGATACGCCCAAAGGTGAGGCGGGGTCTATGTTGTTCGCGAGTGGGTATCGGAAATATGCGAATAGCGGTTTATCAACCCCCGTGATGGTTGCCTCTGGCTCTAATCCAGCCCAATCATCTACCACCGATAAGGGCTGTTTATTTCCGAGTACATCTTTTGTGTTGCTCTTATATGCGGTATTTCTGACGATATAACCCGCATCTGTCAGCTCGTGAGATTCCAACCGCGTATAGTAGCTGTCCCCTTGTTTGCGCTGATCCACGAATACGCAGGAGGTGATGTTCCCGTTAGCGTCAAAGCTTATCGGGAAGAATTGATCTGCGTGCACGAAATCAACATTTAAATTCTTGCCATCCACATACGGTTTGAACACCAACCCGCCTTTGGCCGCGCCGAATTCGATCACATCACGCAGTTTATCGTGCACTTTTTCAAACTGTTCCGCGAGATAATCCGCACGTTTAGAGCCGTCAATCGTTATGTCTAATTCCAGCGTAACCGACCGCGATATTTCAGACGCTATCGCAGCCGCGAGATTCAGCGAATAGATCTCATTCTCTTTCAGCCAGGGCGATTTATTCTCGTACATCTGCGCCCATAATTCCAGCGCAGAAATCATCGGCGCGCCGATCGATACATCCATACCAATAGCTTGTTTTATAGATTGTTTACCTATCATCTTTTTTATCCAATCTCTAATCCATGTAATAAATTTTCCGAACATCACTGACCCCTCACGCGCCAAATCATGTTAGTAGCATACCTCACGGAATCTATCGCGTGATTATCCCTGTCAGGATAGCTGCTGATATAGTTCCCGTCTCGATCCGTTTCGTGCTCGTAATTTAAAAACTCTTCCGCGCTATGCGGGCAACGTGAGTTGTCAATCACGATCGCCTTCAGTGATTGCAGCCACTTGATCGAATAGCGCACGGAATCTGGCCCCTTTTCCGCACCTCTGGCAGCCGCGCCATATTCGCGTAAATCCGCGATACTTTTCGGTTCTGCAGAATCACATATCAGCGTATCACTCGGCCTCAATCCGGCAGCGGATATTAGATCGTACATTCTGCGGTTAGACGCCTTCCACGCCCGCTCTTCACCGTAAATATAGAGCGTCATTCGCGCCGCGTCATAGTGGCACCTGGAATAATGTGCGGGATCGGGATAATATCCGAAGTCCAGCCCGTGCATAACGCGATCAAACTGCTTTATTTCCTCATCCGTAATCCGGCGTACTTCCACGTTCTCAAACACCAGCCCGCCGATACCGATTGATTCACCTAAGTATTCATGTTTGTAAGCATCGGGATTGACTTCTTTCAGAAATTCAGCCTCGTCAATGAATGTCTGCCCTAACCATTCAAGCGGTACGGTTGTATAATCCGAATGATGCACGAATCTATTATCTTTTGGAATCTCCAAATCTTTAATTACCCAGTTATTACGAGATCGCGGCGGGTTGAATGACTTGAATATGTAAGCTTCACCACCGCGAATAGCCGACTGGACAATAGACCGCACCGCTTCCGGCCCGCGAAATTGATCCAGTTCCTCAAACCATAGAATATTGATATATCCGAAGCGCGGCGAGATTGATTTAATTTTCAGCGGGTCATCGCCACCCCTGAAATAAATCTTCTGTCCGGTTGGTTTGTAAGTTATTTCAAGCGGATTAGTTGTGCTTTTGAATTTATCATCTAAGCCTAAATAGCTGATCGCCCACTGTAATCGAGATAACACCGAATCGCGCATAGTATTAGCAACCTGCCTGGATACCAATGCGTGCCAGTCTGGATTAGCAATAATCATCTCAATAATGACTTCAGAGATAAACGATGATTTAGTCGAACCGCGCCCGCCCTTGAGTACATACTCAATATGATCGTGGTTGTGAATGTCCCAGTAAGCCGGAAGCATGGAGGGGGCAATGGATGTAATCGGGAGCTGAAAAATCATCGCTTCTTTTTCTTCTTCTTCCGGCGGCATATCCAATCCTAAAAGTTTAGCGCGTCTTTCCAT
>Ga0209835_1000482_pt1 | contig 26255 bp, 26 predicted proteins | sample LakKivwa52mmetaG_FD_184138 | JGI IMG/M metagenome (GOLD analysis project Ga0209835, IMG submission 184138) | Anoxic lake water microbial communities from Lake Kivu, Rwanda to study Microbial Dark Matter (Phase II) - Lake Kivu water 52m metaG... | ecosystem: Environmental > Aquatic > Freshwater >... | reverse complement strand
CCAACGCAATCACCCCCGGATGAAGTATGGCTTAGGATTCTTTATAACCTATCGGGAGGCGGTTGTCCAGCTTTTCTTGCAACAAGTGGATTCGTTTCAGTTTCCGAGGAAGAATAAAATCACCCTGTCCCGCCTGGTTCAGTATATTGAATCGATAAAGGAATTATGTTAGTCTGAATTGAAATTGAGATTTCTAGAAAAAGGCAGAAATCTCTGATTACACGGATTATGAAACGATTACAACGATTAGAAACGTATTGAAAAAAAATCTGTTCAATCGTTTTTTGAAATCTGTGTAATCAAAAGAGCGGAAAGAGGTTTTTTCACAGCTCTTTTAGTTTGCAGGAGGATAACTTGAATTCCCTCTATAAAAACCTTCTTTTCTGGTCAATTATTATCATCATCATGATTCTCCTCTTTAACCTCTTCAACAAACCACGCCAGACAATTGCGGATAAAAATTATTCTGATTTCATCAATGCCGTTGAAAGCAATCGGGTCCTCGATATTGAGACAAAGGGCAGGAGTATCATCTGGAGGGACGCAGAGGGAAAACGGTTCAAAACCTATGCGCCCGAAGATCCCGAGATGATAAAAATCATCAGAGAAAAGAAGATTGCCATCAATGCCAAGAAGGAAGATGAATCTCCTCTTTGGCAGAACATCCTCATCTCCTGGTTTCCGATGATCATTCTCATCGGTGTCTGGCTCTTTTTCATGCGGCAAATGCAGATCGGCGGAGGGAAAGCCCTCTCTTTCGGAAAGAGCAAGGCGAAGATCCTGACCAAAGAACAGCATAAAGTGACTTTTGATAATGTGGCCGGAATCGAAGAAGCCAAGGATGAACTCGAGGAGATCATCGACTTTCTGAGAGACCCAAAGAAATTCACCAAACTGGGCGGAAGAATACCCAAAGGCGTTCTTCTCATCGGCGCCCCTGGTACTGGAAAAACTCTTCTCGCAAGGGCGATTGCCGGCGAAGCCGATGTTCCTTTCTTCAGCATCAGCGGTTCCGATTTCGTAGAGATGTTCGTGGGAGTGGGCGCTTCGCGTGTTCGCGACCTTTTCCTGCAGGGGAAGAGAAATGCGCCCTGCATCATCTTCATCGATGAGATCGATGCCGTAGGAAGACACCGCGGAGCAGGGCTGGGCGGAGGTCATGATGAGAGGGAACAGACCCTGAACCAGTTGCTTGTGGAAATGGATGGTTTTGAATCAAACGAAGGGGTCATCCTGATTGCCGCTACCAACCGGCCCGATGTTCTGGACCCGGCGCTCCTCAGACCCGGCCGGTTCGATCGTCAGGTCGTTGTCCCGGTTCCTGACGTCAAGGGAAGAGAAGAAATCTTGAAGGTCCACACCAAACGGGCTCCTTTAGCCGATGATGTCGCGCTATCCCTCCTTGCCAGAGGAACCCCAGGATTTACAGGGGCTGATCTTGAAAACCTTGTCAATGAGGCCGCCCTTCTGGCGGCCCGCCTCGGAAAGGAATGGGTTGATATGTCCGACCTTGAACAGGCGAAGGATAAGGTTCTGATGGGCGTGGAACGAAAATCGATGATCATTCCCCTTGAAGAGCGAAAAATCACAGCCTTTCATGAGGCAGGCCATACCCTGGTGGCCAGGATGATTCCAGGAACAGACCCCATTCACAAGGTCACCATCATTCCGAGAGGCCGGGCCCTGGGAATTACCCAGCAGCTCCCCATCGATGAGAAACATACTTACCCCAAGGATTACCTCCTCAACAACATTACTGTCATGATGGGAGGGAGGGTTGCGGAGGAACTGGTCTTAAACAGCCAGACAACCGGCGCCGGCAATGACATCGAGCGGTCCACCGAACTCGCCAGAAAGATGGTCTGTGAATGGGGGATGAGCGAAAAGTTAGGGCCCATGGCCTTCGGCCAGAAAGAGGAACAGATCTTCCTCGGAAGGGAGATCACTCAACACCGGGATTACAGCGAAGAGACAGCCCGATTGATCGATGCAGAAATCAGGGCGATCGTCACCCGGAGTTATGAAAAGGCGAAAGAGATCATCCAGTCCAATATGGATGTTCTTCATCGCTTGGCCAACACCCTCCTCGAAAAAGAGGTTCTCGACGGAAGCCAGATCGACCAGATTATAAAGGGTGAAGCGGCCTGATTCCGGATGGCACACCCTTAGCCTGTCCTTCGGCATCGCTCAGTACATCCGGAAAAACCGTTCATGCTGAGCCCTTCGACTCACCGTTCGCCCTGAGCCTGTCGAAGGGTGAACGGTTTGCTTAGGACAGGCTTGTCGAAGTATGAACGGTTTTATTATTCACCCTTCGAGAGCCTCGGGGTGATCGGTATAGTGTAATCCATTAAAAAAGTCGAATGAACCCGAAATGAACCTGATTCGATGCCTTTCTATCACCGACCTTGAAGAGGCGGCCCGACAAATCGAGGCCGTGGGGGTGGATCCAACCGGCATTGAATTGATGAGAGGAAAAACCCTCCATTTCAACCTCAAGGTGGAAGGAATCGATCCCCGGACCGCAAACATCCTTAAGCAGGAGATGCTCTCTCTGGGAGGGGACGTTGCGTTGGACGGTAGAGGGCTCGATTGCAGCGCCCAATCAACAGATGGGCTTCTGATGGGAAGCCGAAAACAATTTGAGAAACTGATTCAAAAGCTGGATTCCTATCCCCATCTCCGTCAAATCGGCCAGACTTTAAGAGACACATTTCAGAACATTTCTAAAAGCCATTTCACCCTGCGCTGTCGTCGGCGGACATTCCACCTTGGAGAAAGAACGCTTTTAATGGGAGTCCTCAACATCACGCCGGATTCCTTTTCGGATGGCGGGCTCTTTTTCGATAAAACCAAAGCCATTGCTCATGGGTTGAAGATGGTTGAAGAGGGAGCGGATATCATCGATATCGGAGGAGAGTCGACCAGGCCCGGTTCAAAACCGCTTGGGCTGGAGGAAGAGCTCCGCCGGGTCCTTCCTGTGATCGAGGCCCTTTCGAAGGAGACGGATGTCCCCATCTCAATCGATACCTATAAATCGGAAGTGGCCCGCAGGGCCATCGAGGCAGGAGCTGAAATAATAAATGACATCAGTGGATTGCATTTTGACCCCGAGCTTGCGCGTGTGGCAGCCAAAGAGAATACCCCCGTTGTCCTGATGCATATTCGTGGAACGCCTGAGACGATGCAGAAGGATGTCCACTACGGCTCCCTTTTTTCTGAAATCATCGCCTATCTTAATGAGGGTATACGGCGAGTGGAGTCCGCCGGAGTAGCTCCTGAACAGATCGTCGTCGACCCTGGAATCGGATTCGGGAAAACCCTTGAGGATAACCTCCTCCTTATCAAACATCTTTCTGAATTCCGGATTCTTGGAAAACCCATCCTCCTCGGGACCTCCCGAAAAAGTTTTATCGGGAAAATTCTCGATGCACAACCGGACCAACGGCTTGAAGGAACCCTTTCAAGCATTGCCATTGGCGTTCTAAACGGCGCCCATATCATCCGATCTCACGATGTCCTTCAGGCAAAGAGAGCAATCGCGGTTGCCGATGCCATCCGGAGGGCAGAAGGGTAAGGAGTTAAGAGTTAAGAGTTTAGAGTTTAGAGTTATGAGTAAAGAGTTCGGAGTTCGGAGTTTAAGAATATCTAAAGGTAGAACCAGGAGTTGGTAAAAAAACATCTTGGAAAAAAAAGCTAATAGCTGATGGCTAATAGCCAATTGTAAATTGACAATTTCGAGGAGGAAGCATGACGAGGCTTGGAGTCAATATTGACCATGTCGCTACGGTGAGGCAGGCAAGAGGAGTGGCTTATCCGGACCCTGTCACAGCCGCATCCACCGTCGAACTAGCTGGCGCGGACGGCATTGTCTGCCATCTGAGAGAGGACCGGCGCCATATTCAGGACCGGGACCTCCGCATCCTGAGAGAAATCGTCCAGACCCAACTCAACCTTGAGATGGCCGCCACAGAGGAGATGATCGGAATTGCCCTTGCGACAAAACCTGACATCGTCACCCTGGTCCCTGAGAAAAGAGAAGAGTTAACGACTGAGGGAGGGCTCGATGTCGTAAAAAACTTCCGTTCCCTCAAAAAGGCGATCCAGCAGCTTCGAAGGGGAAACATTCCTGTCAGCCTTTTCGTCGATCCCGACAGGAATCAGATCAAGGCTTCTGAGGAAGTTGAAGCAGAAGCCATTGAAATCCATACCGGTCACTATTGCGAGGCAAAGACCTCTGCCCGGGCTGATGAAGAATTAAAAAGGATTCTCGATGCGGTGGGAGAGGCGTGCCGGAGGAATCTGCGGATCGCCGCCGGTCACGGCCTTAACTATGTCAATGTGCGCCGAATCGCAGAGGTCAAGGAGATTGAGGAACTCAATATAGGGCACAGCATCATCGCCCGCGCCGTTCTGGTGGGGTTGGACCGGGCCGTGAGAGAGATGGTTGCGCTCATTAAAAAATAGATTGCGGAGTGTGGATTGCGGAATGCGGAATAAATGAAAAAGTTTAAAAGACTAAAAAGAATTTCGCTTATTCATTCCGAAATTCGCATTCCGAAATCCGAAATTGGAAGATGATCATTGGCACAGGCATCGACATCGTTAACATTGAACGGATTGAAGGATTGATGGTTCGCTGGGGAGACCGCTTCCTGGGACGGGTTTATACGGAGCGGGAAATCTCCCGGTGTCAACGAATGTCGCGTCCCCCGGAATGTTTCGCCATCCGGTTCGCCGCGAAGGAGGCGTTTTTAAAGGCAATCGGCTCAGGGCTTCGAAATGGAATTCAGTGGACGGATATCGAGGTGGAGAACGATCCCATGGGAAAACCCCTGCTCTCCCTCCATCGAAGAGCCAGAGAGGTTCTTCAAACCCATCGGATCGAGAGGACCTTTCTCACCCTTTCCCACGACCGACCATTCGCCGTGGCGCATGTCCTATTAGAGAGGAAAGACGATGAAAGTAGCGACCGCTGAACAGATGCAGGAACTGGATCGTAAGGCAATCGAAACCTACCGGATTCCGGGAATCCTCCTGATGGAGAACGCAGGCAGGGGAGCCGCAGAGACCATTCTGGCCTCTTTCCCTGACCTCCGGAAAAAGAGGGTGGTGATCATCGCCGGAAAAGGAAACAACGGAGGAGACGGTTTTGTGATCGCCAGGCACCTGATGAATCGGAGGATACCGGTCAAGGTCATCCTTCTAACCGATCCGAAGTCGCTCAGAGGGGATGCGGAAACAAACCATTACATCCTCCACCGCATGAAGGGAGAGATCGTCCCGGTTCCTTCCACAAAGGATTATCAGAAGGTGAAGAGGGATGTGGAGAAGGCAGATCTCCTGATCGATGCCATTTTCGGGACAGGCCTCGACGCCGAGGTGAGAGGTTATTACAGGGAGGTCATTGACCATCTCAACACCCTTCAGAAGCCCATTGTCTCCATTGACATTCCCTCCGGCCTGAATGCCAACACGGGCAAACCGCTCGGGACAGCGGTGCGGGCCACCCTTACCGTCACCTTCGGCTTGCCAAAAATCGGACTCCTTCTCTCGCCGGGAACGGATTATGCCGGAACACTGAAAGTGATCGACATTGGCATTCCAAAAAATCTGGTGGAAGAGGAGAAGATTCAGGCTCATCTGCTTGAGGAGGAGGACATCCGGCAGTTCCTCTCCGTCCCCAGACGTCCGGACACCCATAAGGGAGATTATGGCCATCTGCTCGTGATTGCCGGTTCGGTGGGAAAGACCGGAGCGGCCGCCATGGTCTGTGAGGCTGCGCTCAGGATGGGAGCAGGACTGGTCACCCTTGCCATCCCGAAGAGCTTGAATGCCATAATGGAAATGAAATTAACCGAGGTGATGACCGAGCCCCTTCCTGAAACTCCTAAACAGACGCTCAGCCTGAGGGCCTTCAACTCCATCCTCAGGCTTTGTGAAAATAAGAAGGCTGTTGTGATCGGGCCTGGCCTCGGAACGTTTAAAGAGACCCAATCGCTCATTCTTAAGCTGATCAAAACGATCGACCTTCCCATCATCATCGATGCGGATGGGTTGAACGCGCTGGCCGCACAACCCAAGATTCTTCCAACCTCCAACCGGTCGATTGTCCTAACGCCCCATCCCGGAGAGATGGCCAGACTGGTCCATTCCACGGTTAAGGAAGTCCAGGAGAATCGCGTCGGAATTTGTAAAAATTTCTCTCAATCCAGCCATGCCCATCTCATCCTCAAAGGATATCGCACCCTCATCGTCACTCCCAAGGGGGAAGTTTACATCAACCCTACAGGCAATTCAGGGCTGGCAACCGGAGGAACGGGCGATGTGCTAAGCGGGATGATGGGCGGTCTGGTCTGTCAGGGATTCGACCTTCTCTCATCTCTTCAGGCTTCCGTCTATCTCCACGGGTTGGCAGGGGATGAGGTGGCCCGGGAATTAGGTGAAAAATCTCTCATGGCCACAGACCTTATCCGGAAGATCCCTGCTCTTCTCCAGAGGTAAGTTTGATTCCCTTGCGGGAGTCTGTTAGGATTTTGGGGACAGGGCGGGGTTAAAAAACCCCGCCTATCGAGGCTGGCGTGTTACAAATTTTGAATTTTCACAGGCTGAAATCACTCAATTTGGAGCGCTTATGGAGATGAGGAACGAGATCAGAAAACTCGCCCGCATCGAGGAGGGGCCTTACCCTTTTTTCTCTCTCTATCTCAATTCCCGGTGGGACTCTGAACAGCAGAGAGAGCGCATTCGCCTCTTTGTAAAGAATCAACTGAGGAAAGGGATTGACCGGATCAGAGAAAAAGAGGATTGGCAAAAGGCCTATTCTGAGGATCAAGAACAGATTGAAAGGTTTGTTGAAGGATTGGTCCGCCGTTCCCACGACGAAGGGATCGATGGAATCGCCATCTTCTCCTGTAGCGCCGCCAACACATTCCTGACCTACCCTTCGATCATGCCATTCGAAAACGAATTTTTTCTCTCCGGCCTGCCGGTCCTCCGGCCCCTTGTGCGGCTTTCTTCCCAGTATCACGACACGCTCGCCGTTATGGTGGAGACTGATTCGGCCAAACTTTTTGAGATCTCTCTTGAGGGATTATTGGCAGAATCCTCCATTGAGAGTTATGTCCCGGGCCGTCATGATCAGGGAGGCTGGGCTCAGATGAGATACCAGCGCCACATCCGGGATCATATGAATAAACACCACAAGGAAGTCTCCGAGCAACTGACGGATCTCTTTGATACGGGAAAGTGGAAAAGAGTGGTTCTCATCGGCCAGGATCGGACCCTTGCCAATTTTAAGAGCTTCCTTCCCGAACGGGTCAAACAGCAGATCACAGATGCCTTCTCCATGGACTTTTCCGAGGAGCGCTCCAGGGTGTTAAGGCGAATTTTTGAGCGCCTCTTCGAGAGAGAGAAGGAAGAGGCTTCCCGGCAAATCGAGGAGTTGAAAGAGAAAGCCTCTCAGAGAGGACGGGCCGCCTTTGGCCTGGATGGAACATTGGAGGCCTTAAACAAAGGGCAGATTCAAACCCTTTATCTCCTCGCCTCGTTCAGCCTTCCCGGAGGGAGTTGCGTTCGATGCGGCTCACTCGTGCTCATCCATCCAGCGGGTCATCCTTCAGCCTCCTGTCCTTTTTGCAAAGGAGACACCCGGGAGATTGACCTGGGAGAGGCAATGACGCGATCGGTTCTTCGTCAGGACGGAGAGGTCAAATGGGTCGAAGAAAATCTCGCTCTGAAGGAAAAAGAGGGCGTGGGAGCCTCCCTGAGATTTCGTTAAACCCGCTCGCTGTCGGAGACTGTGCCGTAATTCCGTTCATGGTTCGAGAAGCCTGTCCTGAACGCCGTTCGTCCTGAGTGTGTCGAAGGGCGCATGACAAATGACAACACCGTTTCGTCAATCAAAGTCAATCAAAGGAGAAAAGGATGTTAGTCGAGATGAAGGTGAAGTTTTTGACATTCGATTCCACATCAAATGGATTTGTCGTCCTTTTGATGGACCTGGCCAATAAGACAGGGCTTCCCATCTGGATCGGACCGTTCGAGGCAAATGCGATCGCCATGAAATTGAAAAAAATCGACTCTCATCGCCCTATGACCCACGATCTGATCCATCGTGTGCTGAGCACCCTTGAATCTCAAGTGATGAAGATCGTGGTCAATGACTTGAAGGAGAGCACCTACTATGCCTTGATTCACCTCAATCGGAGAGGGGAGGAGATCGTGATCGACTCCCGGCCCAGCGATGCCATTGCCATTGCCCTTTCCGTGGATGCGCCGATCTTTGTCTCGGATGATGTGATCGAAAAGGCGAGGACCATCGATTTTGAAAAAGAAGGCGATCAGTTGAAAGACTGGCTTGAAAAGCTCAACCCGGACGATTTTAAGTATAAAGCTTAAAGGAAAAAGTTCAAATTCCAAAATCCAAATTTCAAATGAAGCCTAAATGTCAAACTCCAAAATTTAATCAATTTATGGTTTGACTTTGGAGTTTGGCATTGGGTCATTTGGATTTCATTTGAACTTTGGACTTTGATATTTGTAATTGATTTAACAGATGGTATTCCATTCCAAGAGCCCATCAGAAACCATCCGCTTTGGCAAACAGATCGGACGCCTCCTTCAACCGGGGGATGTCGTCGCGTTAATGGGCGAACTGGGAGCTGGAAAAACTCAGTTCATCAAAGGGTTGGCGCAGGGAGCCGGGGTGGGAAGATCCGCCTATGTGTCCAGCCCCTCTTTCACGCTGATCAATGAATATAGGGGGAAAACACCCTTTTATCATATCGATCTTTACCGGCTCGAGGAGGAGAAAGAGGCTGAGGAGTTAGGCCTGGAAGAGTTTTTTCAGGGAGAGGGAATCACGGCCATTGAATGGGCGGACAGAATTCCTTCGTTGCTCCCGGTCGAGTTCCTCCGAGTTCAAATCCATTATACAGGCAAACAGACCCGATCCATAGAACTGGTCCCGAAAGGGAAAAGATACGAAGAACTGCTCAAAAAATTACGGATTTCGGAATTCGGATTGCGGAATTTTTAAACTTCTAACCGTTGATTCCTCATTCCGCAATCCACAATCCGCATTCCGCAATTGGAACGGGGGGTGATGGAATGGCATTGGTTGTTCAAAAGTATGGCGGCACTTCCGTGGGCGATATCGATCGAATCAGGAATGTGGCCGGAAAAGTTATCCGTACCAGGGAGGAGGGGCATCAAGTTGTGGTGGTGGTTTCAGCGATGTCTGGGGAAACAGACAAATTGATCCGGCTCGCCCAGCAGGTCACTCCGAACCCCGATGAAAGAGAGATGGATGTCCTCATCTCCACAGGGGAGCAGGTCACCATTGCGCTGCTTTCGATGACCCTAAAATCGATGGGCTGTGATGCAAAATCGTATCTCGGATTTCAGATTAAGATTGCGACGGACAGCGCCTTTGGCAAGGCCCGCATCACCGGGATCGAGTCGGAAAAGGTGCTTGAAGATTTAAGAAACGGAAGGGTGGTGGTCGTAGCCGGGTTTCAGGGCGTGGATGAGTCCGAAAATATCACCACGCTCGGCCGTGGAGGTTCCGATACAACTGCTGTGGCTGTGGCGGCCTCCATCAGAGCGGATGTCTGTGAAATTTACACCGATGTGGATGGCGTTTATACGACCGACCCCAATATCTGCCCGAAAGCCCGAAAGCTTTCCAGGATCTCCTATGATGAGATGCTTGAAATGGCCAGTCTGGGAGCCAAGGTGCTTCAGATCCGCTCTGTGGAGTTTGCCAAGAAGTACGATGTTCCCATTCATGTGAGATCATCATTCAATGATAATCCAGGAACCCTTGTCTGCAAGGAGGAGAGAGAGATGGAAAGAGTCGTCGTTTCAGGCGTGACTTATAATAAGAATGAAGCAAAGATTGAGATCATGCGCGTTCCGGATATCCCTGGAGTGGCCGCCAAATTATTCAAGCCCATTGCCGATGCCAATATCGTGGTCGATATGATCATCCAGACCTCCAGCACGGAAAAAGGCAATGCGGATCTGGCCTTCACCGTTCCCAAGACCGATTTCTCCAAGGCCCTTCAGATTGTGAAGGAGAGGGTCAGGGAGATCGGCGGAAAAGAAGTCCTCTCCGATGAAAACATCGCCAAGGTATCGATCATCGGCGTCGGGATGAGAAGCCATTCCAATGTGGCCGCACAGATGTTTTCCGCCCTGGCCAGGGATGGCATCAACATCCAGATGATCTCCACTTCGGAGATCAAAATCTCCTGCATCATCGACTCCAAATATACGGAACTCGCTGTGCGAGCCCTCCACGACGCCTTTGAGTTGGATAAGCCCAGCGTGACGGAAGAGAAATAATCAATGCAAAATGATCAATTAGCAATTATGATGAAACCGTAAAAAGTCAAAAAAGGATAAGAACCGTCATTCCGGCGAAAGCCGGAATCCAGTAATTTCAAATGATTATAAAAACACTGGACACCGGTTTTCACCGGTGAGACGACTTTTTACGAAACGATCGATCATCAGTTAGCAATGAAAAGACGATTAGGCCAACATAGTTCAAGATTTTTTGTCATTATATTTTTTTGTTAATTTTGTAATGATATTTACATGGCGAGGTTGTTCTTTTGAGCAAGCAATCGATTAAAATCTACGATACCACTCTTCGCGATGGTTCCCAGGCGGAGGACATTGCCTTTTCGGTGGAGGATAAGGTCCGGATTGCCAAAAAGTTGGATGAACTGGGCATCCACTACATCGAAGGGGGTTGGCCTGGCTCTAACCCGAAGGACCTCCAGTTTTTTCAGGAGATCAAATCGGTGCGTCTCTCCGGGGCGAGAATCGTTGCCTTCGGAAGCACGTGCCGGGCAGGGACATCGCCCGAAGACGATCCTAATCTCCAGGCGCTGATCGAGGCAGGCACAGAGGCCGTCACCATCGTTGGGAAATCCTGGGACATGCACGCCCTCGAGGCATTAAACATCAGCCTCGATCAGAATCTTGAGATCATTTCTCAATCGATCCGCTTTCTCAAGGGAAAAGTTCCCGAAGTTATTTTCGATGCCGAACATTTTTTTGATGGATATAAAAATAACCCTTCTTATGCCCTTTCCATTTTAAGGGCAGCCCAGGAGGCAAAGGCCGACTGGATCGTTCTCTGTGATACGAACGGAGGCACCCTCCCTTATGATCTTCAGATGGCCATCCGTGAGGTGAAGAAGAAAATCATCGTTCCTCTCGGCATCCATGTCCATAACGATGCTGAGATGGCGGTGGCCAATTCGATTCTTGCCGTGCGCGAGGGAGTCGCACAGGTTCAGGGAACGATCAATGGTTATGGCGAACGGTGTGGCAATGCCAACCTCTGCTCCATCGTTCCCAATCTCAAGTTGAAGATGGGGCTTCAATGTATGACCGATGCCCAGCTCCAAAAGATGACCGAGGTCTCCCGCTTCGTTTCGGAACTGGGAAATCTGCCTCATCCGAAGTATCTGCCCTATGTGGGTGACAGCGCCTTTGCCCATAAGGGGGGTATCCACGTAAGCGCCATCCGTAAGAGCCCTTTGACCTATGAACATATCCAGCCTGAACTGGTGGGAAATCGCCAGAGGGTTCTCATCTCCGATCTCTCCGGAGAATCGAACATTCTCTACAAGGCGGCTGAGTTCGGAATCGACCTCGAAAGCAAAAATCCCAATGTCCGCACCATCCTGGACAACTTGAAAAAACTCGAGCACGAAGGATTTCAATTTGAAGGAGCGGAGGGCTCCTTTCAGATCCTTGTCAAAAAAGCCCTTGGAAAGCACAAGAGATTTTTTGAGCTTCTGGGATTTCGTGTGATCGTCGAGAAAAAAGAGGAGGAAGGACCTCCCTTCTCGGAAGCCACCATCATGGTCCGCGTTGGCGATCAGGTCGAACATACGGCCGCCGTGGGAAATGGCCCTGTCAATGCCCTGGACAATGCCATCCGCAAAGCCCTCGAAAAGTTCTACCCCGAATTGAAAGAGGTTACACTTCTCGATTACAAAGTGAGAATCCTCACCACCAAAGACGGAACCGGCGCCCAGACCAGAGTCCTCATCGAATCCGGAGACGGGGAGTCGAAATGGGGAACCGTGGGGGTCTCCGAAAATATCATTGAGGCAAGCTGGCAGGCCCTGGTGGATTCCATCGACTATAAACTCCTGAAAGAAGAACAAAACGAAAAGAAATAATGTCAAATGTCAAAGTTCAAAATCCAAATAAAATTCAAATTTCAAAAATATATATTTATTCATTTGTCATGCCTTTGACATTTGGATTTTGAAATTTGGAATTTATGAAATATTTTTCTCTCAGCCAACAACGGATCCTCCTTGTTTTAGCCCTTTTCCTTCTTGGCATCTTTTACTTAAAATTTCACCATCAATCCCCTCCCCTGCCGGAAGCGGTCATCAATGAGTTTGTGGTGGAGATCGTAGGAGAAGTCCGAAAGCCCGGGGTCTATATTTTCCAGCATACCCCCACTTTAAAAGAGATGTTGGATAAGGCGGGTGGGTTAAAGGAACCTGGGGTGTTTGATAAGGATTCCCTTTCTGAACCTTTGAAGACAGGCGCTCTTCTTAATGTCCAAAAAGAATCTCAACAGGAAGTCAGAATAAAAATTGAAACCATGGATGCCAATAAACTTCTTGTCTTCAACATTCCCCTTGACCTCAATCGGGTTTTAGCCGAAGACCTCTGCCTCATCCCGGGAATTGGAGAATCCCTTGCTCGCGAGATCATCGCCTATCGGGAAAGAAGAAAAGGATTCAGATCGGTTGAAGAACTAAAAAATGTGAAAGGCATCGGTGAGAAAAAATACGGATCCTTCAAAACCTACTTTATCGTAAGACCTTGATGATTTCCCGTTGTTCAACCCGATCTTGGTTTTCCTGATCACCTTCATCATCGCCCTCTGGCGCTGGTGGTAGGCAAAATTCCAATGACCAAACGAATATTCGATTTCTCACGCCACCCCTCACCCCATCCCTCTCCCCCAAGAGACTGTGTCGTCATAGGGAAATTGATAAAAATGTCATCCTGAACTTGGTTCAGGATCCAATGAATTCAACCTATTACGAGACCCTGAAATAAATTCAGGGCGACAAAATAGTAATTACGACACAGTCTCCAAGGGGAGAGGGGGTTAATAAAGGGTTTTTATTAGAAATTTTGGTGATTGGTTATTGGTTATTATTGGGTTATCGGCCTGCCTGCGCGAAGCCGCTTCGGCATAGGCTGGTGTTTGGATATTGGTTATTATTAGTTTACATCTTTTCCTTCAGTTCCATCGCCTCGAAGATGAGCTGGGTGACCTGGTCGAAGTTGAAGGGTTTGGAAATCATGAGATCAATTCCGTTTTCGCCCATCTTCTCTCTGCTGAGCTCCATTCCCCATCCGGTGATCATGACAATAGGGATTTTCGGATTTAATCTCTTTAGCGCTTTTCCCACTTCCCAGCCAGAGATCTTTGGCATCCCAAGGTCGGTAAAGACCAGATCAAAGGGTTGCTTTTTAAACCGCTCAATTCCTTCGTCTCCATCCGAAGCCGTCTCAACCTGATGGCCTTTGGTCATCAGCATCCGGGAGAGGATGTCCCGGACAGCCTCCTCATCGTCGATCACAAGGATCTTTGCCTGACGCATCATCCCCAGGGGTTTCTCTGCACCCTTCTCCGCCTCTTTAACTTCCTCCCCGTACCCCATGGGCAGATGAAGGACGAAGTTGGTTCCCTTCCCGGGCTCGCTCTCGACAAGGATCTCGCCTCCGTGTCGCTTGATGATTCCATAGGAGACGCTCATCCCTAACCCGGAGCTGGTCACACCTTTCGTGGTAAAGAAGGGGTCGAAAATTTTTTTCTTTACCTCTTCTGACATTCCGATGCCCGTATCCTCGATCCTCATCTCCACCCAGCCTTCGGAATGGGACTGGGTTGAAAGGGTGATCTGCCCTCCTTGCGGCATGGCATCGACGGCGTTGAAAAGAATGTTGGTCATCACCTCTCTTAACTCCGATGGGTTCCCCATGACAGGAGGGATGTCTCCGGTCTTTTTGACCAGCTCAATATGAATTCCTTTCTTCTGAGCCTGATCCTTCCATCTCGGCTCTGTGATCGCCGACACCTCACGGATGAGATCATTGAGGGAGAGAGGGATAAATTCCCTGTCCCTCCTTTTCCCTGTAAAATCCTGGATGCGACGGACCGTCTCGGCCCCATCCTTTGAAGCCTTCTCAATCGTTTTTAACCGTTCCCGAACCTCCTCCGGACTATAATGTTCATAGGAATGGAGCAGGAGTTGAATATTGCCAAGGATAGCGGCCAGGACATTATTGAAATCGTGAGCCACGCCGCTTGCCATTTCTCCCATCGCCCTCAATTTCTCGGCCTGGATGATCTGGTCCTGAGCCTGTTTTAACTCGTGGAGGGTCTGCTTCAAATCGGAGAAGAGCTGGGCATTCTCAATGAAGATGCTCACCTGGCTGGCATAGGAGGAGAGGGCTTTCAAATCTTCCTCGTCAAACCCATGAACCTCCTTGCTCTCCATATCGAGAACGCCGATCACCTGGTCCCTCACCTTAAGTGGAAAGGCGGCTTCTGCCCTTCCCTCCGGAGATCCCGGGATATATCTGGGATCTTTTGATACATCGGAGACATAAAGAGGTTCGCCGGCATTGGCCACCCATCCGACGATCCCATCGACGCCAACCCGAAACCTCATATGTTTAACTTCTTCAATGTCCCGGCCGATCACCTGCCTGATGTAGAGTTCATTCTTCTCTCGATCCAGCAATAGGATGCTGCATAGAGGATAACCCCATTGCGAGCTGAGAAGTTCAAGGGCATTCCCGAGCAATTCATCAAGATCAAGAGTCGAAGAGAGTATTTTTCCGACCTCATAGAGGGTCGTCAATTGCCTGATCTTGGCTAACGAGTCCTCATAGAGTTGAGCATTTCCAATGGCGATGGCCGCCTGTTGAGCAAAACCGAAAAGGATGTCTATCTCACCTTGCTGAAAATGCTTTTTGGGATCGGAGACGCCAATCACCATGACTCCAATGACCATATCTCTGACGATCAAAGGAACGCCCACTACCTCTTTGAAATGGATGGAATCCAATTCTTCCATTCGATTGGAATTGTGCTCATAATCCTTAAAAAGGACAGGACTCTTCTTTCTTAATACTTCTCCCACAATACCAATGGATGAGGGTGAAAATTCTCTCCCGATAAAGGATTCGGGCAACCCATGAATAATGACGTTCCCATAGGTCTGTTTCCGGTTGTCCCAGAGAGCAACGGATCCGGCATCGACTTTTAAAAGTTCAATGGCACTCTTCACTATTTTTTCAAGAATCACCTTTAGTTCGAGGCGGGAGGCGATTTCCTGACTGATGGAGTAAAGGGTCTTCTGCTCTTCGAGTCGCCTGACATTCTCCGTGTAGAGAGACGCTCTCTCCAGGGCGCTGCTGATGATCTGTCCGATGGAATTGAAGAGGCTTTTGGTGGAAGGTGTAAATGGATGAAATTCCTTTAAGGCAACATTGAGGGTTCCGTGAATCTTCTCTCTTGACTTAAGCGGGATCACCGCCAGGGATTTCAAACCTTCTTCAATGGCAAAAGGGATGGCTTCCGGATAACCAGGATAGTCATCAATGAAGAGGGGTTCCCCTGAAAGGGCGACCTTCCCCGTTGCTCCTTCTCCCAGCTTCAATCGTTTCATACCCTTTGCAAAGGCCATTGAAAATCCCTTGTGAGCCACATAGACCAATTCGCCGGTCTTCTCCTCTAAAAGGTAGATGCCTACCGATTGAATGTCCGTCAACTCAACGATCTTATCCAGGCTCTTGTTCAGGATTTCATCGAGATCGATCGATTCATTGATGGTCTGACTGATGGCGTTGAGAATCGAAAGCTCACGGTTGAGCCTGACGATCTCTTCTCCTTTGCCCCTCTTCTTCTCACTCTTCATATGAGAATGTCTTCCTTCCCTTTGAATAGACCGTGTCGTCATCAGCCGTTCGCCCTGAGGTTCTCGAAGGGTGAACGGTTCGCTCAGGATCGAACCATGAATGGACTTACGACATAGTCTTTACTCCACCAGGATCAATCCGAAGATGTTCTGTTCTTCTCCGTAGGTTCTCACCACCTGGATGGGAAATCCATTTCCCCTTGCCGTCTTGTAGACATCCACTCCGCAGGCCTCCATGGAGGGCCTCGCCTCCATTCCGTGCTTACAAAGACTGTTTAAATCACACTCCTTACAGAGGCGACAGGGCCCGGAGGTCATGCTCAGGGCTTTATAATAGCCACCGAGAAAAATTTCAACCTCGAGCTTGACAAGAAGCTCATTAAATTGCTTTGTCTCCTCTCGCCTTTTAGTTCCATCGGTGATGTGCCGGTGGAACAGGATCGCCTTTTGATAAGAATCGATCACCTTCCGGGTGACCTCCGGCGTCGGCGTATGCGGAGGACAGCAGTGGCTTCTTCCAAACCCCGGACATCCGAACTGACATTTCAGCCTGACCCATTCGGCAGTGGCCACTGTCGCAGGACCGATCACCTTTGCTCCATCGATTCCTCTCCCAAGAGCACTTTTGCAATATTCCTCAACAGGCTTCATCATTTTTCCTTTCTTTCGCAAAGCTGAAAGAAATTAAGCTCTAAACTTAAAATTCTAACCTTAATCCAGCGATAATTACGTAAAGGACTGTGATTATGCCAGTGTTATTGTCATCCTGAACTCGTTTCAGGATCTCATGAGATGCTGAAATAAATTCAGCATGACATTTTTATCGCTGGATTAAGGTCTAAATAAACTCAAATGCCCAAATACAAAACCCGAAACTCAATGACTTAGGAAAAAGAGAAGTCCAGATAAACCTTTTTGAACATTTGGATTTCGAGTTTTGTGATTATTTAGGATTTAGTGTTTAGGGTTTTGAGTTTAACCTCATGTTTTAAATTATTATTTCCCACTCCCTCCCAGTTCCTTAATCTCCCTCTGGGCCTCCTCCCTTTCCGGGCTTCCCCTCTCCAGCCAATCGAGGGAAGTTCTATAGTGAAGCAGGGCATTCTTATGTTCGCCTCTCAACTTAAAATATTTGCCAAAATAGAAGTGGGATAGCCCCTTCTGCCCCATTCTCCCATAAACGGACCCGAGACTATGATGGATGTCGATCCATTCGGGATGGCCCTTTTTGACCTTCAGGAAGAGAGGCAGGGCCTGGTTAAAATCCCCCTTTTCCTGATAGCATCTCCCGAGATAATAAACGCTCAACAGATCCTCGAACCGGTCGTTGCTGTCTCTAAAGAGTAATTGAACTGTTTCGAGGTTTTTGATCGCCTGATCCAACTTTCCTGAAAGAAAATAGGCGATCCCTAATTCCCGCAATAGATCCCCGTCGTCTAATGCCAATGAGCGTCCATATTGAAAAGCCTCTATCGACTTGTCCAATCGTCCCATCTTCCGGTAGGCAAGGCCCAAGCCATAATAAGCGTCCGCATTCTGCGGACCGGAATCGATCAGGGATTGAAAATGGTTGATCGCTACATTGGGTTCTCTCTCTTCCACAAAGGCCTTGGCTTGAATCTTTCTATACGTTCCGGAGGTCTTAAAAGGCTCTGCCGGTCTTGGCCTGGTCTGGAGGAGATTCTCCATCAGAGCAATTCGATCTTCGATGGCCGGATGGGTTGAGAGATAGGTAGGAACTCTGGGTCCGGAGGTCAGGCTCAGTTTGTAAATCTTGTTCATAAAGGTGATCAGTCCGTTTGGATCATAGCCTGCCCTGATCGCATATTGAAGACCATTCTGATCGGCTTCAACCTCCATCTCGCGGGTATATTTCAGGGCGAGGGACTCGGTGGCGGCCATTGCGGTCATCGCCACTGCCTCAGAGGCTTTTCCCCCTCCACCTAATAAAACCCCTGCGATGATGGCTGCCATGGAAGCGATGTTAAGTCTTTTCGACCTCTCGATCATCTGGGGTACATGTCTCGCCATCACATGTGCAATCTCGTGGCTGATGACTCCTGCGACCTCCTGCTCATTCTCTGTGGATACTAAAAGGCCGGTGGTCAGGAAGATGTGACCTCCTGGTATGGCATAGGCATTGGGATCCGTTCCGTTGATCAGATAGAATTTGAACTCGAAAGGAGTGGGGCCCGCCTGAGCAACCAGTGAATGACCAACCCTGTTGATAAAGGTCTGGAGGGTCAAATCTCTCACCCAATCGACCTTCTTCTCCATCTCAAGAATAATCTTCTTCCCTAACTTCTTCTCCTCCTCGGTTGTCATTGCCCATGAAACTTTTACGGGACTGATAAAGAGAAGACAGAGAAAAAGAGAGATAACCCAAATTGAAGTTTTCTTCCGGGAGTACATCTTTTTATCTTTTTTGAAGATCATTTCAGTGAGGTTAATCTTAACACGTTCCCGTTGTCACGACAACGAAAAAAAACCCTATATATCCTCTCCATTTGGGTGGGGTTTGGATGGTGGGAGTAAGAGGATATATAGGGCTATAAAATTTTAGTAAATAACTTATGGCATAGCTGTCACCCTGAACTCGTTTCAGGGTCTCATTTTTTTAGATTCTGAAACAAGTTCAGAATGACAGTTTAAATTAATGCTCCAGACAGGGATGATAAATGGTCACTCCGCCGATTTTCTCAGCCCTCCATTTTAACCAGTTGTAACTCCTTTTCAAAAAATTGCTCTCCTCCGTTCGAATTCTTTTCTTTTCTTTCTTCTTTGGATAAGGTCCGTATCTTTCCCTAAGAGTGTCCTTCATAAACCTTCACCCCCCTTTTGTTTTACCCCGATAGCAAGTCGAAGAATTTCTAATGGGGTTTACATCCCTCTCCAATTTTTAATCGATTCATTAAGATGTCGAACCAAACCATAAAGACCTTTGACGGAGAATTTCTCTCTTCTTTCCTGATGAATGGGATAGGCCCTCCCGCCTCCTGCCCCCGACCCTTCATTGAAATGGACCGGGGTTCCTTTCTCCTCTGCCTTAATTCTCTCTAATTCCGAACCATGCTCCAGTTCCATCTCGTGTTCGGTCAGGTGCCCGTTGATCCAGGCCCAACTCATCGGATAGACATCGGGATTCCACACAACCGAATAAAAGTGCCAAACAATAATGGTGAGCGTAGCTAAGATGGCTTCATAAAAATGGATGGCCCGCGCCACCTCAAAGGTCCACATCGGAAAGAAGAGAAGCCATTCTTCCTTGAACCAGAGGATGAAACCTGTGACGGTCATGACGATCGTTCCCCAGATCAATCCTAAATATTCCAGCTTCTCCCTGAAATTAAACCGTCCCATCTTGATCACTTTAGCAGGCCGGTTGAGGAAGAGGTTATTCTTCAGAGTCTCCCAGAGGTCTTTAGCATCCTTCCACATGGGGATCATGTCGATCACAATCCTTCTTCCCCTTTCCGTAAAGGCAAGATAAAGGAGGTGATAACCTCCCAGGGTGACCGTGGCCACTCCGGAGAGTCGGTGGAGGAACCCTCTGAAGGTCATTCCTAATGGAACATCCGTAATGGGAGAAGCCCAGAACGCCTCGGGGTACTTTAAAGCAAAACCGGTGATCACCAGAATCGTGAAGTTGATCGCCAGATTGAGGTGTTGAATCCTTTCATTCAAGGTCATTCGAAGATATTTTTTCGCCATGATTCCCAGCTCCTTATTCTTTAGGCCTCCGATCAACGGTCTTTCTCAACCAATCCATGAAGTTGAAAAAACTCAATCCTCCGATGACGGCCACAATCAGAATAATGTAGACGATTCTTACCCATCCCACCACCTTCTCGCCAAAGTCCACTCCCCTGATGTCAGCCAGTGTATGAATCTTTCCTTTGGAAAAATTGACAGAAGCTTTGGGATGACAAACACCGCAGGTCTTCTGGAGGTTATCCTTATGGATCATTGATTTCGGGTCAGAAGCAGCGCGGATGTCATGGACGCCATGGCAACTGGCACAGTTGGCTGAAAAGGTATCTCCGCCACGGTAAGAGAGGCCGTGAAAACTGTCGTAATAGGACTTGACGGGCTTCGTTGTGAAACGGTACTCCTTCGTGATTTGCTCGGCTGCATGGCACTGGGGGCAGGTCGTCATCGCAATTTTTCTCTCATGGACCGCAGAGTCCGGATCGGATCTCGGTTTGATCCCATGGGTTCCGTGGCAGGTGGTACAGGTTGGGTGATTAGGTCTTCCCCTAAAGAGTCCAACTCCGTGGACGCTTTCGGCAAATTGTTTGCCTTCCTCGCCATGGCAAGCTCCGCAGGTCTGAATCAGGTTGGTTCGATAGGTGGCTGATTTCGGATTAGTAAGAGGGGCCACATAATGATGGCCGTGACATTCTTTGCAGGATATCTCCGCCTTTAAGCGATGGACACTCGTTTTATAGATCTTCTCCGATTCTTCATGGCAGGTGCCACAATCGACCTTCAGGTCAGCCTTCTTCACCTTTTTTTGGGCATGAGAATCATCGAGGATCCGGGTATGGCAGTCCGTGCAGGAAATCTGGCCATGGACAGACTTCTTGAATTCACCTTCAGAGACAAACAGAGAGACCGTGTTCCCACGGGCGTCTTTTTTCGATAATTTTTCGTCCTGATGGCAGCTTAAACACTTTGAGTTATCCCCCCAGGCCATTTCTCCCATCATTCCATAAAGAAATAAAAGAGAAAGAGCTCCCAGAGGAACCATCCAGGCTTTATGCTTTCTCCACATCATGCCGGAACCCTCCTTGGAATAAGAAAAGGTAGAAACCTCTCTTTTAAATTCTCCCTCTCAATCTTTTCAAAGGCGCACTCCACGGCTGACTTGACCTCTTCCAGATCGACCGGTTTCATCGCATGGTAGAAGATCCCCGCGCCCCTGAGGCGTTTGACCAGCCCGAGGGAAGCCTCCGAGGAAATGACGATGACCTGGATCCTCTCATTGATCTTCTTGCAGAGAGGAACCAGGTCAAAAGCCTTCACCCCTTCCATCTCGTCATCCAGAAGGACGACATCGATATGTCCTTTTCTCACCTTGCGGATCATTTCGCTCACCATCGTTGCCGTCTCCACTTTATAGCCGAGGCCATGCAAAAAAGTGGAGAGCGATCTGACCCATAAATCATCCTGATAGGCTATGAGAATGATCTTTGCTTTCATCCCTGTCTCTTCAACTCCTGCTATTCTACCCTAACCCTTGTGGAAAAGGAATCTTTTTTTTATTAAGTCGCCCGGATGGGCATCTCATTTCTCCTGGAAGAGGAGAAACTTGTTCCGATAAAAGAGGATAAGAGGATACCTGCCGGGATCAACTGGGCTAAAACCACAATGATCCCAAAGGTAAGGAAGAACCATATCCCGAGCAGGCCAATTCCTCTGATCCCTCCTGCATAGGCGATCCCCAGAGAGAAGAGAGCAATGGCTGTAATCAGGACGAAAACCATGATGATTAAAATCCGTTTCAACTTTCTATCCATCCTATGCTCCATTCCTGTTTCTTGATTTTTTAATTCTCAACTCTCAACTCTTCATTCTTAACTCATAACTCCCATATCTACTTCTCCGCGGTCACGGGCTCATATCCTGGAAGGCTCATCTTCTCTTCGGCTGTTGCCTTTTCCTGAGATTTCTTTTTCATAATGAGGCCTGTTGCCGTACCGATGAAAGTGAAGAAGAGAATCGCCGCTGGTATTAATTGAAGCAGAACAATAATCGCTCCGATGATGATGAAAACCCAAAGAGCGGCTCCTGCATCCTTAAAACTCACTGACCTTGCAAATGCAGGCGTTGAAATGAGGCTGATGAGCGCAATCATCAAGCCAATTCTGAAAAACTTATATCCTTTTTCCATCTTTTATTCCCCCTTTCAACTTGTCCCACAATCATTGCATTTCATGTGCCAACGTTAAACCTTAAATCACGATATGCTTAACTATATGATTTAACTTATTTTATTAAAATGTTAAAACTAAAGCGGCAAGCATTATGTATATTTATAATATACTTTTTGTGGAGTATAATTTGAGCAATAATTCACTAATTGTCAGAATTAATTGATTTTTAACAAAATATAAAATAAATATACAATTATAATCTTTTAAAATCCTAATGTGCGGGCAAGAATGGAGAAGGCAATAATGGGGATCAACCAGCAGAAAAATGTTATTATAAAACAGAGGCTTACATCATCTGTTTCGATCTTCTTAATCTCTCCGTATTTGACAATTAAGATCAGGCCGAGGCAAGCAATCCCAACCACTACGATAGACCATCCCAGAATCAACCATTTAAAGAAATCGGACAAGTTAAAAACCTCAATTTTCAATTATGATGGAATCGTAAAAAGTCGTCACTCCGGTCCTGCGGCAGGAACCGGAGTCCAGAGAATTTATAACTATTCGAAAAGACTGGATTCCGGCTTTCGCCGGAATGAAAGAAAGGCGTACTTCCAGACTTTTTACGAGACTATCAATTATCAATTCTTGATTTTATGATTTCTTATTGCACATTGATTATTGCCAATTGGCCAACGGCAATTGATTATTTCTTACTCTTCCCTTGCTCGAAGACCATACTTCCTCATCAGGGCCTGAAAATTCGGCCGGAGCATTCCCACCTCGTCTGCTGCCTTTGTCACATTCCATTGACTCCGTTCCAGGGCTTTGATGACAAATGCCTTTTCTACATCCTCTACAGCTTTCTCCCTCAGTTGCTTTTTGATCTCCTTCAACTCATCACTGGTCGCCGGAATTGTATTCTCCATCTCCTCATTTACCCCCTGACCGGGCAGGATCAAATGCTCAACCCGCACCATTTCCTCATCCATCATTACGACCGTCCGTTCGATAACATTCTCCAGCTCTCTCACATTCCCCGGCCAGGGATACTTCATTAATTTCTCCATCGCCTCAGGGGTAAACCCTTTGATCGCCTTTCCCATCTCTTCGGAATACTTTTTAAGAAAATGGACAGACAGGGCGGGGATATCCTCATGGCGTTCCCTCAGAGGAGGAAGATAAATCGGAACAATGTTCAGGCGATAATAAAGATCCTCCCGAAATGTCTCCTCTTTGATCATCTTCTCCAGGTCCTTATTGGTGGCGGCAATGAGCCGGATATCAACCTTTTTGGCCTTTGTCCCTCCCACAGGCGTAAACTCCCTCTCCTGCAATACCCTCAGGAGCTTGGCCTGAATGGCCGGGCTGATGTTGCCGATCTCATCGAGAAAGACCGTTCCGCCGTCCGCCACCTCAAACAGTCCCGGCTTGGTCGTCACCGCGCCGGTGAAGGATCCTCTGACATGACCGAACAGTTCGCTCTCCAGCAGATTCTCTGAAAGGACCGCGCAGTCAACGGTCACAAATTGCTTGTCCCTTCTCGCGCTATTAAAATGGATGGCCCGGGCGATCAGCTCCTTTCCGGTGCCGCTCTGTCCATTGATCAACACGGTGCTCTCCGTCGGAGCCACTTTTGCAATGATCCGGTAGATCTCCTGCATCTTCTTGCTCTTGCCTACGACGTTATGAAATCCGTATTTCTCGCGAAGTTCTTGCCTTAGATAAACGTTTTCCAGAAGAAGGTTCTTCTGTTCAATCGCCTTTTTCACAACGATGGAGACCTCATCCGGAGTAAAAGGCTTGGGAATATAGTCGAAGGCCCCCAATTTCATGGCCTCGACCGCTGTCTCCACGGTGGAAAAACCAGTGATCATGATCACAATCGTATCCGGATATTCCTTCCGCAATATCCGGAGGACTTCCATTCCATCGATCCCAGGCATTTTCAGGTCGGTGATGACGATATCAAAAGGATTCTCCTTCATCTTCCCGAGGGCCTCCGTCCCGCCCGAAGCGGTCTCCACTTCTAACCCTTCCTCTTCGAGAATTCGCTGACAACTTTCACAGACAATCAGTTCGTCATCGACCACCAAGATCCTCGGACTGGATGCCATGCACTCCTCCTCTTGAACCATCTGTCAGAATCCTACCATAAATTAAAGAATCCTTTCAATCTCCACCCGATGGCAGACAGGGATTTTTCAATCCGCAATCGGATGAAGCTTCCGCTCTAAATCTCTTAGGTCGGAGAGGACGGAGTCCCCATTGTTTTTGCGCGAGCGGTCTAGATAGAACGCCTGGATTCCCATTGAGCGGGGAACCAGATAGTCGAATTCATAGTGGTCGCCCACATGGACGATCTCTCCTGGTTCGGTTTTGAGGATGCCACAGATTTGTTGGTAGAACTGAGCTGTTTTTTTCACCTCCTGAAAATCCGAGGTGGCTGAAAAGATGTGATCGAAATACCTTCCCATTCCTGTGACGTCCATCTCAATATCGATAAACTCCCTCCCCGCATTGGAGGTCAGCACCAAAGGGTATCTCTCTTTTAAACGTTCCAGGATGTGATGTCCATCCTCATAGGCGCTGATCTTGTCGGCATAACGCTCCATTAAGGTCTTCCATGTTTCGTCGAGTTGAAAAAACCTGAACCAGTATTTGATGTCATACCACTCGACCGCCCCTTCCCCGACCTTCTGGTATTCCTCAACGACCAGGGCCTTGGCCTCATCGAAGGAAAGGCCTTTCTTCCGTGCATAAAGCTTGGGGATTCCGTCGAGCCAGACCCAGTCCGTAAACTCCGAATCAACCAGCGTTCCATCCATATCAAAAGAGATGATTCTGGGCATGATCATTACCGACTTCAAAAAAAGGCTATCAGGCAATCAGGTTATCAGGTTATCGGATTATAAGAGTACGAAGGTAACGCTTTCCTTTCTTTTCCTGGTATGCTGATATCCCGATATCCTGCTCCCTGGTCGCCTGATTTCCTGATCACCTTTGGCTATATTTTTTCAATCACTACATCCTTTGCATCCCGGATCTCCTTTTCCAGATCGGCAATGACAATCGTCCGGGACAACGGATAGGCCTGGGAGGTGAAAATAGTAATACACCTCTTTTCAAACATCAATGAAGGCGCATGGGGCTGGTGGGACCGGACCAGCACTTTTTTCCCGTATCTTTCCATCAAACGCTTAAAATAGGTTCCCCCGAATCGGGGCCTTCCCCATGAATCTCCCAGGAGATCCCCAGCTCCTTCGAAAAAGTCTCCCCAGACGATCCTGTCCCAATGGGTGTCTCCCCACTCTATTCGATCGATCTCCTCAAGGGATTTCAACTCGGGTAGCGCGCCGTGAAGGGCTACCAGTCCATTGGCCGAAGCGGCGCAGAGGGGCAAGGTGGAGAAGACCCGTCCGTATTGTTCCCTCTCCCCGGGAAAAAGAGATTCCCAGAAATTGGCAGGGCGCAACTCTTTGATCATTTGCCCCTCATGATTTCCCGCAAGGAGAAATATCTCTTCCGGATGTTGAAGTTTCATCCGGAGCAAATAGTTGATATTCTCTTCGGAGTCATCCCCCCGATCCACATAATCCCCTAAAAAGACGATTCGGTAAGGCTTCTTCAGGTAACGGCTGAGGACCTTCTGCGAAGCATCCTTATCTCCATGGGTGTCTCCCACAAAGACAACTTTCCCTTCCGGAGGAAGGTGAATGAGCCGGGAATCCTGAACTAAAATTTTCTCCACTTCCTCAAACAGGGTGTCTTGATTCATTCTATCCTTTTACCACTTTCACATGAACCTGCCGGCTTCTCGGCCCATCGAATTCGCAGAAGAAGATCCCCTGCCAGGTCCCGAGGAGGAGTTTCCCTGATTCGATGAACAGGGTCCGCGAACATCCGACTAAGCTCGACTTGATATGAGCCGCTGAATTCCCTTCAGAATGCTGGTATCGATCCTCGAAGGGAACGATCTTATTGAGTTCCATCAGGATATCTTTGGGGACGCTGGGATCGGCATTTTCGTTGATCGTCACCGCAGCGGTCGTATGGGGAGTAAAAATCACACAGAGGCCCTCTTTCACTCCTGTCTTTTGAATGGCTTCTGCGACCGGCCGGGTGATATCGATCAACTCCGTCTGCTTCGAACTCCTCACCTGAAGGGTCTGAATCATCACTCTCCCTCCCCTTTCAATACAACATCGATGACTCATTTTCATATCACATCCGGTGAAGAATCTCAATAAAACATTGCGGGATTGCGTAATGCGTCACTGGAGCGGGGGAATTCCCTATTTTGAAGAATTAAAAAATACTTGCGTTCCAATCTTCCTTGTGTTAAAGAGAGGGCATGGAAGAATGGATCAGATACCGTGGCAAGAATTATACC
>Ga0209835_1000479_pt1 | contig 26382 bp, 18 predicted proteins | sample LakKivwa52mmetaG_FD_184138 | JGI IMG/M metagenome (GOLD analysis project Ga0209835, IMG submission 184138) | Anoxic lake water microbial communities from Lake Kivu, Rwanda to study Microbial Dark Matter (Phase II) - Lake Kivu water 52m metaG... | ecosystem: Environmental > Aquatic > Freshwater >... | reverse complement strand
TTAGAAAAAGGACGAGTTGCCGAAAGGGTAAGTATCTGTTTCTGATAAAGCCAGACTTGGAGAGAGCAAATCTTGATATGTATTCTTTATCCGCTGTTAACTTATTGAAAGTTTGAACAAAGTTGGCGCACAATTTGAGGTGCAATCCCTGTGCCAATTTTCGGAGTTCTTGACAAGTGAAGCATGTATACACCTCGATAGTTAATGGTTTAAATTCAATATACATCTTAATGGTCGGTTAGCAATATATTTATTTTCTTAACTTAACGACATTGAAATATACAGGGTTTAATAACCTTATCCCTATTTTTTGGAAGTTGGCACGCGCTATCACAAATTGATTGGATAAAATTTTTAAAAGTACCACAAGCCTCCGACAAGACTGAAAAAAAACTTGGCCAACTTTTATTGGATGTTTTTAAAAATTCCAAGAATGAAATAAAATCTACACATGTGCTCACCCCACTTGACAGTATAATAACACGTATCTGCAAGTCAAATAATATCGAGAGGACGAAAATAAAAGTTCATGTGATTAAAAATGACGAAATCAATGCCTTTGCTTTACCTAGCGGATTTTTAATAATATACAGTGGCCTAATATCAAACGCTAATAATCCAGAAGAATTAGCCGGTGTAATTAGTCATGAAATTGCGCACATCGAATTAAATCATGTGATGAAAAAATTAGTTAAAGAAATTGGGCTTTCCGCACTAATTACAATAGCTACTGGTAGAAATAGCGCTGATGGCATCAAGGAGATTGCAAGGATTCTTTCATCAACCGCATTTGATAGAAATTTAGAAAAAGAAGCAGACCTAAAAGCTGCTGACTATTTAATTAACTCACAAATAAATCCCCAACCCTTTGCAGACTTCTTATATCTACTCGCAGGCACTGAGCATGAGGCTCTAAAATATTTATCATGGGTAAGCACACATCCCGATTTAAAAAAGAGGGCTGAGTATATAGTAGAATATGGCAAAGACAAATCTTCAGAATATAAAACACTGTTATCAAAAAAAACATGGGCCAAATTGAAAGCGGAAATAAAGAGTGATTAATAATTCTTTTTCAATTGACTTTTAAGAAAAGGCAAACAGCCCGAATCAGGAATCATTCTATACATATTTAAGATTTAGCCTCTTCAGGTTTGCATAAAACTGCAATTCCATAGAATATTTAAATTTTTTTTAACCCTTAGCGATAGCTTCAAGTCTATCGGGTTTTCGGACCCGATGACCCCAAAATATCCAATAATCCGAACACAAAGCCTAATTGACTTCTATGCTTCAGTTTTCATTAAAATCAATTTTTAAGCATTACTTTCCGAATTATTTCACGATCAGTATTTATAACTACAGAATACATACCTGCTTGCAGATCATTGTCTATAAGACTTGTTTTAGGCCTTGAAATGGACAAGGATAGTTCACCATTGGGAGTGTAAAATTGAATACTTTTTATATTTTCTTTGATGCTGGAAAGGTCAAGCTTCCCTCCAAATATCCCCGGAATTTGGCCGCCTGATTTGATAAATCGATGTATAGAAGCACTGGATGGAGTTGAAGCGAAATAAGCACTGATTAGTGTGGCATTTTTAAGAAATCTTAGAACAGGTATTCCATCCGACTGACGAAACCAAATCAATTCCTCAGAGGGAACTCCCAACTTGAATAAATAGCTGCTATCTATCTGCATGGTACGAATGCGATATACATTCTCATAAGTACCATAGGGTAATTTTACTGTACCGAAGCCATCATATATCCAGCTACGGGTTACAGATCCCAAAGGTGTATTGGGCTGGGTAGGATGACCATACAGTTTGCCATTGTAATAAACACTATCACCGAAATTTAGAGGAAAGGTCAAATAGGGATAAGGGGGTTTATTTAATATACTTGTACTAGCGTATAGGCCATCGTAGTAAAGAGTATCTTTTCCGGCAGAGTAAGAATAAAACAAATCCCGTGAAAAAGAAAGTATTGCATATTCATTAATCTGACTATTGCCTAAAAGAGTATGTTCGGTTTTTGATCCCGGTTGAAATACATAGGAGGCGGTTGGTGCAGCCCAGCCAGTACCACTAAAGTCCCATGTATAGTTACTGCCAGTTTTAGCGACATTCGATTCAAAGCTTTCCATGAAGACAGCAAAACCAATCTTACTGTTGTCTCCAACTTGAAAACAATGCTCCGCCTTAAACTGTGGTTGCGCTAGGGCAAGAGAAACCAAGGCTAGAGTAGGGATAAGAACTACACTTAATTTATTAAGCTTAAACATTGGGACCTCCATTTCTATCCCTAAAATATGCCTTCTAAAACCAAGCAATTGCAAATTGGATTTGTATAAAACCGTATTGTGGTTTTTTGGTCCAATAACTATTCAACTTAGGTAGATTTATTGTATTGTCAGAACATTTGTTCATTTTAATTTTAAAAAAGAATTCTCCTTACTCCTATTTACATTGTTTACTTTTGGTAAACCGCTGTGCCCCTAACAAAACAGTTCAAGTTCAAGTAAACGGTTTATTGTTTTTTCCTAAAAATTCAAGAGCCTTTGTTTTTGATGTTAGAGGTTCTATTGTAGCGAAGTTGGGTGCAGGTACATACGATTTAAATCGCTTTATATCCACAAATAATCTTTTATTTATAAAAGTTTTAGGTGAGACCCAGCAAGTGTTAAAGTATGGATGGGTAGGTCATTAGGGGCTTCTGCTAAAATGGAGTTGTTCAGCAGAACCCACAAACACTCTAGTGTTATATTACTGTATACATCAGGATACAGGCCTCCTTAAAAGTGCGACTTCTTTCCAAAATTTGAGGGCCGCACTTTGCCCATCAAACATACGAGCTGCTTTTATAGCCCTCTCACACATTTGAGACCTGTACTCGGGAGCGGACTCCCAGGCTCTAAGTTGTAAAACCAATTGTTCAACGGTCCCATCCCAGGCAACATAACTATCCTGAGGCGCCAAGGCAGCCAAGCCACCCGTATCAGTACTAAAAACACAGAGACCGGCAGACATGGCTTCAAAGGCAGTCAAATTAAAAGATTCGGGCAGAAGAGGACATTGAAGAAGAATTTTATCTGCTTGATAATAGGGGTCAAGCGGATACACCTGACTGACCCATTCAAGTTCTAAATGCGAAATTTTCTGCAAATGCAACAAGACCTGATTAAACCAGTATTGGTACTGTGGAGCCACCGCAGCGACAATTTGAAGCTGACAGGGCCCCCTTTGTTTTATCAATCCCTCCATCACCCCTATTAAATTTTCCAGTCCCTTGCGGGGAGTAGCCGTCCCAACCCAGAGAAAAGAAGACAGGCTTAATGGTACCGAAGGCTTATCGGGAAGGGTTCTATGGAATTCTGGCACAATATTAGGCATAAGCACATGTCCCCTTTTGCCCTGAGGTGCCTGCCAGTTTTCAAGAACTATGGGCGAAACAACAGCTAAGCGGTCAGCCAGGCGACCAGCCAAGGATCTAAAAAAGTGAGCTATCCAAACCGGCCGTAAGTCATATTCATGTATCCACCATAAAACCGGGGGGCGCTTTTGTGCCCACCAAAATACAGAGCAAAACATCCAGTGTAAATTCGGAAGGCAATTGATGAACAAAAGCCCCGGGGGATCAAGCCGAGCATAATAACTGAGCTGTGATAAGTAGTCTCGAAGCGTCCAAAGAAGGCGTGGCAGGGTAAGCCATCCCCCTTTTTTTTTAAATACCGGTGTTTTAAGAGGGCGAAAATCCCAACCCTCTTTACTGACTTCTTGGGCCAACCAGGAATCGGGATCAAGAAAAAGCTTAAACTGTTCGGGTCGGTCAATGGCCTTTAAAAGACGCCATAAAGCAACATTGCTTCCACTGAGATCAGAGGTATAAGGAAGAACCCAAATGGGAGATCTTTTATCTACCCTCATTTAGAATTTGTAATTTTGAAGTTGCCCAGTCTTTACCTCATCAAAACGCAAGACACATGCCTATTTTACACTTTTCCGGCCCCCAAGAACACCCTGATTACTTGCGTAATTTTTTCCTTCTCAGGAGCTTTTTACACTTTCACCAAATTGAGGTTAAACCAGGAAATTTGCTCCCCTGTATTTATTGGGGGAACTCCCTGCCAACCAGCACCGATAAAAATACATTATCAACTCCCACACCCCATTTCAATCCACGAGATTGCGGTTCCCTGCAAGCCCTATATATACCGGCCCGGCCTATTTTTTCTTCTGATCCCTACGAACACCGCATAAAAGCCTGTCACAGTTGGTTGGAAACAAATAACACCCCTCACACCGCAGGTACAAACTCTTTACCCCTGAACACTGTAGACTTTTTAACTCTACACACAAGTTTATCCCGTCCCGACCCTTCCCTGCCTCAGGATACCCCCCCCTTAAAGGCAAGTTATCGGGACGGTCAACCCCTTTTGCAATTGCCGTTTGATCTCCTATCCTGCCTGGCAGATATACTCTACAAAACCACTGATTTATTACCCGAAAATAATAATCTGGCCCTTTGGGCCAGGTATACACACAGCGACCAACTTCTTAAACTTGACCAAGAGCCCCTTGTTGATAACTGGATCGATCAGATTGCATTTTGGTTTTTTCCCCTACAAGTACACAAAACCACACCCCAACTTTGGCTCACCCACGATATGGATGTGCTTTCAAAATATCCCGCCCGTACACAGATTAAAAAATGGGCCCTCAGCCCTTGGGGCTTAGTCAGTCAGGCACAAAAAACACGCAGAGAACTTAAAGAAATACTCCAACTTTGGCGGGGAAAAAAAGACCCCTTCGATCAAACCGCCTCTCTGGTCCAAACAAATGGTTTATATGGGGCCCATTTTTTCTTTTTAGCCCAGGCTCATGATCACCTGGCTTACCGCTATCATCTATCTGAAAAGTCGGCTCAAACTGCTCTTGCCTGTTTACAGGGGTTAGCAAAAAATAACGGGGATATCACACTCTCCTGGCATGGAGTAAGCTGGCTTAAGGAAAACCTAGAACAAATGAAAAATGAGCTAACTAACTTCCAAAAACATCTTAACACCTTTTTTCCAGCCTCGCATAAAAATGCTTCGACTGAATTCCCCAACCCCAACAACCTAGTCATGCACAGGTCACACTTCCTCACTTCGGTTCCACAAAAAACCTTTTATTTACTCAACACCCTCGGTGTACATATCGATAGCACACTGGGATACAATGACCGCCCTGGGTTTCGGTGTGGTACAACCAGACCCTTTTTTTGGTGGGATGATTTTAATCAGCATGCCCTGCCCTTACTTGAAATTCCACTCATTGCTGCAGAATTCCAGTTTAGTGACACTCGGGCTTTTCCAGAGGAGGCTGCCTGGGCACACTGGGAAAATCTCACAAAACGCTGTTATCGGTCAGGCTCTATCTGGACACAACTTCAGCACAACAACACTTTTTTTGAACCTGACTATCCCGGCATAAAACCCTGGTACCAAAAACTGGTCAACTCTTGCCAGGAGCAAAATTGGCCGGCTTTTAAACCTCACCAAAACTACCAGGCGCTTGCCCAAGCCCTGCTTACTCCTGTCTCAAATTAAACTAGGCAGCAACCCATTTTTCCAAATCAATCACCCTTCACGACCTTAAAAAAGCAAGGTATCCTTTGGTCAGCACACCTGAAATCCTTGCAGGGTGCGCAATTAGGTAAGGATATACTCAGCTATGCTGTAGCCTTGGCCTTTAATTTTCTGGTGCAAACAGTATGCCTCGGACTTTTATGGAGAAGCCTTAAAGGCAGTGAAACGCAAATTTTTCCCCTTGTACAAGTCTGGCTAGGTTTAGGTGTAAGTACACTGGAGTTGGGGTTAAGCCAGGCCATACTGCGGTTTTCCAGAGCCGGACATGTATTGAAGTCTATACTGCGGTTTTGGGCTCTTGTACTTTTACCATTAAGTATACTTTTAGGGTTTCTATTCTACTTAATATTTAGCCCTAACAATTCTCTTTATCTAATATTTTTGAGCATTGTGGCAACATCCACTTATGTATTCTATACATTATGCAGTACACACTTGCGATCCGCCCGACTTTCCCTGCCTTTTCTTGTCATCAACCTGTTAAAAAATGGATCCTTACTTATCAGCCTGGGTTTGTTTTATTTACAGAACAAACTTTCTTTGGATACATGGCTCCTTTTGTTGACAGGACATAATTTGCTTGGCGCTTTGTTATGTTTACTTACACCTCGTTATTATATAAAACACAAAACAACCAACTCATATAAAACCAATTCTGCCTCCCCGCTCGCCCCAGTAAGTCTTACAGAAATCATGCGCTTTGCCCTACCCCTTTGGTTGGCAAACTTGGTTTTTACTTCTGAAGCCTATATAGACCTGGCCTTTATAAATTCTTTTTTTCCCCAGGACTTGATTCCCTACCGACAAGCAGTAGAATTGTCTATGATAGCCGGCGCTCTCTTACAACTCATCAAACTTGTCCTCCCTCCCTATTTGTATGAAAAATTGGGAAAGGGCGAGATATTTAATTTGCACAAAACTGTTTTGTCGGTTTCATGCTGGACCTTACCCGCCTTTTGGCTCTTTGGTATAAGCTCACCTTTACTCTTGAAACTTTATTTGGGAAAAGAACCCGGCCCAGCCACCTTGTCTTTGAGTTGGATACTTCTTTTTGTCCTTTTTTTACAAGTTCAGTTGTTCTGGTTACGGACTTATCAGGAGTACAAAAAAAGCAGCATCCTCCTACTTCTGATTGCCCTGACCGCTACAGTACTCAATATTTTGGGAAATTGGCTCCTCGTTCCTTCTTTAGGGGGGGCTGGGGCCGGATTAGCAGCCTGCGCAGCTTCCTTGTTTAGTCTATATTATCTTTGGATTATCAATAGGCCTTCTATTTGGCAAACGGCCTTTGTTCTCCTCATTCAAGTGATAGCAGTCTTGAGCGGATGGTTCTTTTACTCCCTACAGGAGACCTTATAATGATTGTACTACTGACTCCAGCTGTTCCCCAACTGTATACACCCCTGCGTAAACATGCTCATGCCTTGTTGGGCCTTGAAGCAGAACTTCACATCATTTGCCTTAAAAAACAGGGCCTGCCTTGGCCCGCATGGACAAATTGTCATTTTTACGGGGCTGGTACCTTTCCGGCTCGCTCCCCTATAGGCTTTTTAAGTCTCATGTACATGAACACACGCCTTCTATTTAAGCTCAAACCCGATGTCATTGAAGCGGTCGACCCTCCTTCCCTCATCCCAGCAGCTATCTACCGCATTTTTCATCCCTGTATTCTGGGCTATTTTAGTATGGAATGGTTTACTCAAACCGCTGCCCTCACCCACAAGCCTTTACACCGCTATTTCTGGAAAATTCTTGAAACTTGGGCTGTTAAAAAATGCGAATTTGCCTTTACCGTCAATGGAACCCTAGCGCGCATTTTGGGCCAATACTGGCAACCCGTTCCAGTCTATACAGTGCGCAACCTCACTTTTCTGGATAAATCTCACTTACAAACCGGGCCTGTCCCCACATCAAAAGCGACCCTGCCTAAGGACAATCCCAGATTAAACCTGCAAAAGGTATGTCGCACCACAAATCCTGTATATATATATCATGGCGTATTTGAAAATGGCCGAGGACTTTTGCAGATACTTTCTGCCTTTGCCCATTTCCCCCATCTGCACTTGGCCCTAGTGGGTTATGGACCGCTCGAACATGAAGTCATCCGCCAAGCCTCCAATTTGCCCAATGCCCATTATTTAGGTGTCTATTCTACGGACGAGCTTGAGCTTTTATTACCTCAGGCCTGGGCTGGTTTTGTATATATAGAGCCCTTTGCTCCCAGCCAGCGCAATAGCCTGCCAGGGAAATTATTTGACTGTGTACAAGCCGGAATCCCCATTATAGGATCTCCCCTGCCAGAAATTGAATCTCATATACATACTTACAATTTGGGTACAGTCACTGCTGACTTTTCTCAAAACTCCCTTCTGCAAGCCATCCGGTATATGGAAGACCCCCAAAAGCGGCTTGAACATATTACTGCACTTCAAACTGCCAAAACAGAACTCTGCTGGGAAAAGGAAGAGCGATTGCTTTGTGAGCCCTTCCAGAAAGTCCAGAGTCTCTATGGGTCAAAAAAGTACCGCAAACCTCAACGCCATTTATAAATGTCATTTACACCCCCTATACTTAAAGTAGCCGTTATTGGATGTGGTTCAATTGGAAGGCATCATGCCCGTATACTGTCTTCAATTCCTGATGTTGAACTGGTAGCCCTGGTGGACCCTGTGTTTGACCCCATGATCCTTTCCCTTTTACCTGAAAACCTTTATCACACTCCCATCTACTCATCTCTCACCCAACTTTTACAAAAACATAATTTACATGCTGCTGTTATTGCCACGCCTATCGAAGCCCATGAAGATTGCGCCTTTGAATGTATGCAAGCGGGCGTGCATCTGCTCATTGAAAAACCTCTCGCCCAAAACTCTACCGAATGCCATTCCTTGCTTGATTTGGCCTCCGGGAAAAAATGCTATATGCAGGTTGGGCATGTTGAACGCTATAATCCCGCATACATACTGCTCAAAAAAAAAATCAGCGAAAATTTATTGGGGCCCCTTTACCGCATTGAATTCCGTCGCATAGGCCCTTTCCCTCAACGCATGGGAAATGCAGGGGTCACCCTTGACCTCAGTATACATGACTTAGACTTAGTACTTGACCTTGCCGAATCTTTACCCCATAAAATTTTTGCCCTCTCTGAAAAGCGCATACATAAAAGTCATGAGGATGGAATCTGGATTTCCTTAGACTTTCCCCAAGGTTTACAAGCATACCTCCAAGCCAACTGGCTTTCGCCGCGTAAACAAAGAACCCTAGAGGTTTATGGATTACACGGAATGTTGCGTTGCGATCTCTTTGGACAAACATTGGTCTATTACGAAAACAAACATACCCGTAATCAGCCCGATTCCTTTGGCCTTGATGGTATTGAACCCGGAGAAGAAACAAACATCCCTATACATACCAGTGAACCTCTGCAAATTGAATTACAGGACTGGGTTGAAAAAATTAAAGAATTTTCCAATTTTTCTCCAGAACAAAAAAGCTTGCCACAGCCCAAAAATATACAAGCTGCACGCGCGGTAAGGCTATGCGAAAAAGCTCTGCAGTCAGCTAAATTACAACAAGTAATCCCCCTGCATTGGCCCGAGACCCCTTAACTCAAAATCTTCCCTTGTCAATTTTGTCAGTCACGCTCATACGATTTAAGTCGACACTAAAACAGCACAGCCTTCCTCTTCAATTTTCACCCAAACCGCTGCATAATTTTCAGGATGTATAAATCTACGGAAAAGCCAGAATTGCTGCTCATCTGGGGCACTCGTCCCGAGGCTCTCAAGTGGAAATATTGGGTCAGCTGGAGACGCTCGCCCTTCAATCTTGTATGTTTACATACAAGACAACACTACGACCAAAACATGCTGGGGCGCGCTTATAATGGCATTCTTGCCAAACACCCTCATCATATACATTATCAGTTTACCGGATCTCTTCAATCTCAGGAAGAACTTAATTCTTACCTGGATGGTATATTATTAAAGCACCCCATCCGCGCAGTCCTGGTTTGGGGAGATACTCACTCAGCTTTATGGGGTGCCCTTTGGGCAAACAGCAAAAAAATTCCCCTAGTACATCTCGAAGCTGGAATGCGTTCACATCTGTTAAACCAGACCGAGGAGGGTATACGGCGCCGTATAGATGCCTTGACTCAGCTCTATATATGCCCACACAAATCTTCACAAGATGAACTCATAAAAGAAGGATGGTTAGAACAACCCACCGACAGCCGAGCACTTATTCTACCTGATATGATTTACTGGTCTCTACCACGCACAAGCCAAAGGCCGGCGAACCCACCCACGGCCTCTATACTGGCTACACTTCACCGGCGTGAAACTATCCAGCATCCCGAAACCCTCAGGTATTGGGTCCAGAGTCTAGAAACACTCGCCCAAAGCTGTGCGATTACCTGGGTGCTCCATCCTCACACCCAGGAATGCCTGCGCCAACACCAAATTCCCCTACCCAAGGGCATTGCTCTTCTGCCCCCCTTGGGGCAAAGACGTTTTTTTGATTTGTTACATAAACACACCTTGTTTATTACCGATTCCGGAGGTGCCTTTGTTGAATCTGTCATCAGTGGTACCCCTGTTTGTTGTTTTCGCCCTGCGACTGAATGGCATTGGTTACTAAAAACAAACTCTGCCGAACTTTCCCCCCCCGACCACCGTAGCCTGGTGAAACAAGCCTTGCGTTTACTTGCTCAAGAACAAATTCAACCAAAACCCTTCCCCTCGCCAGTTCCCAGTTTACGCCGCTTAGCCGACTTTCTTCTTAGAAATTTAAAGTAAATCCAGAGAAGCCCTTAAAAAAGACAGGTTTGCTTTACACAATCACCCACTCAATTTAAATTTAGCCCCATCGTTTCAGAAGTAAGGGAATTCCGGTGTAACTCCGGAGCGGACCTGCCACTGTAAACCCAATATCAGCCTTTAAAAAAGCTGAGATCTGTCATCAAAATGCCACTGTTCCCTGCGGAATGGGAAGGCGACAGCATCGGGTAAGCCAGGATACCTGTCTGAAGCTTCATTTCTTATGAGCCCTCATGGTCAGGGGTTCGGGAGGCTTTGTGGTATTCTATTCTCGAATTACGAGAGCCAAATGGCTGTACTTTCAATTTTTGTTTTGTTTTTTCTACAGCTACACATTTGCTTATCCTTCACAATCCGATAGTCTTGAATTTTCACCTATTGTAGGTGTATTAGAGCAATTAAGTGAACATGATCCTAAGCCTACATCAGTAGCAACATATACATCACCAGAGGCTTTAGAACTGTCGCCTGTGCAAGTGGCATCCAGTCCTAGACAACGCTTGTTAGAAATGACTCAGTCTATCTCGATCATAAAACCTGCTGAATGGGAGGGCACAAGCAAGAGTTTAGCCGATGTAGTGGCCGAACAAACCGGCATCCAAACCCGTCGCTATGGAGGTACTGGAAGCTTTCAAACCATATCTGTGCGTGGAGTCCAAGGAGAAAATTTGCTTGTAATGATGGATGGAATCCCCCTCAATTCTGCCATGGGTGGAGCTGTCGATTTGGGAAAAATCAATTTGGAAACTGTTAGCGAAATCGAAATCTACAAAGGAATTACACCCGCTCATTTTGGCGGAAACAGTTTGGGTGGCGTAGTTAATATCAAAAGTAAAAATGCGCAAAACCAAAAAGCCATGGGCCTACATACATCAATAGGCGCATATGGTTTTCAAAAACATGGAATTTCGACCAACCATGATTTGAATGAAAGTGTACATATACATGCGTATCTGGGCCTGTTACAGTCCAAAAATGATTGGGAATATTGGAACCGCAATCGTACTCCATACAATTCTAACGATGACAGTATTCAAAAGATGGTCAATGCTGGTGTAAATGCAATAGATGTACGGCTTCAACCACTAGTCAGTATAGGAAAGACAATGGATTGGGCAACAGCCATTACCTATTCCAAAATGGAAAAAGGGCTTCCAGCTAGGGAAGGGCATGTCAACCCAACAGCCCGAAATGTCAACTCTATGTTATCGATGACATCAAAATGGACGCCCATGGAAAAACAAGGGATTTGGAATTATCACATAGTACCCGAAGTGGGTTTTGTACATGAAGAAGATTTAACAACATGGACAAGCCTGGATCAGGATATGAGTACAGCACACAGTCAAATAGCATCTAATCCCAATGCAATAGGATCAACACTTTCTGACCTATATATCCTCTATGCCACTATTGCCAATAACATACGCTATCAAGATTTTTTAAACCTCGATTTTATAGTTCTTGGAAGGCATTCAAGTATTACAGCAGTTGCCAAGGCAACTGGTTTTCCCACAGGTGATTGGCCCGGACAGTCACAAGAGTTGTCTTTAGCATTAGATGCCGATGTAGGCCCACCAATTACATCAAAGTTAATTATTGGAGCAAATGCTGGTTCTTCCTTGCGAACATTGCGCAATCAAACTGATGGCGGCTACAATGTATTGTTAGGTAAAAGTATCCCAGAATCAGATACTCTTGAATATACATGGTCATTAAAAGGAGGTGTACACGCAAAGTTCAAGAATGTTGCGACTCTTTTTGGCAATCTTTCGCGGCATAGTGATCTACCCAGTTTGCGCCAGCGCTATGGCACTAAAGGAGCGGTTATTGCCAATCCAGAACTTCGAGAAGAAACGGGTTTCACTTGGGAAATAGGAACACGTACTCGTTTGCAAGACTGGTATCAAATATTTGCAGAAGTCGTCTATTTTAATACCACCATGGAAAATGGCATCATGTTTCTACCTGGCGGTGTGCTTGTTAAGCCTACCAATTTGGCAGCATCACATATACATGGAGTTGAAGCAACACTAAATATGCGTCCAATGTCATTATTGAATGTGGAAATTCGCAACACTTGGCAAAGGGCTGAAAATCGCGCAGTAGCTAATCTTTATTATGGCAGAAGGCTTCCCAATGAACCAGATATATCTTTGTATTTCAAAACCAGTGTGGGGCCCTTAAAAGGGTGGGATCTTTCCTATTGGGCCGATTATAAATCGGTTTTTTATCGCGACTTTGGCAATATTCGACGATTCCCAGATGAAGGTAAGCACACCAGTTCTTTGCTTCGCATTCTCGCAGAGACCTTTGATAATTCAGATATATCAGGAGTTCTATTCCATAATGTACAAGCAAGCTGGAAGGCAAAAAAGCATTTAGAGGTTTGCTTCTCTATTCGCAATATCAATGGATCCTCACTTGCGGGTGGCGATCCAGCTTTGTACGAAAGCGGATATGAGTGGACCTTGTATCCGGCCAATGAATGGCTGTTATCTCTGCGATATGGATTTTAACTTTCACCCTAACAAAAAGGAAACCCATGAAAACCAATAAAATATTAAAACTAATCACAGTATGTGCTGCATGCCTATGGTTGCAGACTGGCTGTGAAAAGTCAACAGGTCCCGACTCTAATTCTGGGCCTGGAACCATCTTTATTTTGGGATCAGACTTTGCGTCTGGACTTCTGGAATGGATGTCAGAAGAAGATAACACCATTTCTTCTTCCAATTTAGAAGTCAATAGCGATGCAAGTTTGCGTTCTTATGGCAAATTTCTCTATGTGCTCGAAAGATTTGGATCGGATAATGTTCTTAAATTTGACCCATCAAAATCGGGCACTGCCGCTGTATTATATCAAACCAAAATGGGAACTAACTGGAATCCTGTTGACATGGAGTTCGTTAGCGAAACCAAGGCCTATATAGCTAACCAAAATGAGCCTAAAATTACTGTATTTAATCCTACAGCTAATTCTGTGATTAAACAGATTGATATCTCACAATATACTTTCAATCCCGATAGTAATATAAGCCCTCATGCCAGTGATTTAGAGCTTGTGGGGTCGGATTTATATGTATTACTACAAAGACGCGATGGATACATGCCTGGAGCGCCTTCTCTTATACTTAAAATCAATACATCTACTGATGAAGTGACCGATACCATCGCCTTAAAACACAAAAATGGATATGGTATGGTGCATGTTAATGGATCATTATATGTGAGCAACCCAGGAAGTGCATTTTTTAAGGGTGATGGTGCCATTGAAAAAATCAACTTGTCGACCAAAGAAGTCACTACCATTATTGATGAAGATGCTCTTGGTGGAAATTCAAATCAGATTCTTCACAAAGAAGGCAATCGCTTTTATGTCACCAATTATATCGGGTGGAAAAATGTCAAAGTAGTGGAAATTGATGTGGAAAGTAAAAGTATTGTAAGCACTCTACCAGACATCAAAGATGCTTTTGGTGGAATTGCTTTTGACAAAGAAAGTAAAGTTCTCTATGTAGGCGAAAGAGATTCTGTGGAAGCTGGAGTTAAAGTTTTTAAAAATAACCTTAAAACGGCTGGCCCAATCAAAACAAGTAAAAGTCTACCTCCTAGCAGTATCGCAATTGTGCGTTAGTTCTATAACAGGAATTGTAAAGGCATATTACTTTTGTTTTAGAAATTCTCTTTAAGGAGTAGAAGTAGATGTTCAGTATAGGGCCATTTCGATTTACCAAGTTGTTTTTTTGTTTTTGTGTGTGGACATTGGTGTCGGGTTGCGTCGAAAAAAAAGCATCTGCTTCTACTACCACACCTCAGCGCATTATATCTCTGGCTCCCAGCATCACCGAAACCCTATTTGCCCTTGGACTTGGTGAGCGAGTTGTGGGAGTCACATCATATTGTAAATATCCACCTCAGGTGGAAAGCCTTGCAAAAGTGGGGGGCTACTCCGACGCCAATATCGAACAAATCTATTCATTACATCCTGATTTAGTGGTTCTTTCTCCTGAGCATGAAAAACAGCGAATGGCATTAGAGCAATTTGGGGTGATTGTTGTGGTGGTTCGCAACCAAACGATTAACGACATAACCCAATCATTTGTGACAATTGCGCATGCATGTGGTGTCTCTAAAAAATCCGATAGTCTTAGCGAGTTATTCCAATTGCATTTTAACCAGTATATAAGGCCTATGCATTCTTCACCAAGAGTTCTCATCAGTATAGGTCGAGATCATCCGGGATCAGGGCGGGTTAGCAGCGCGTATGCTGTTGGGCCTAAAACTTTTTATCACGAGGTTATTTCGGCGGCAGGAGGACAAAATGCTATTATCGATTCTGCCCTTAGTTATCCACGCCTTTCAGTAGAGGGGATCATTTCTACGAGGCCAGATATTATTATCGATATAGCTTCTCCTATGGGAGCAAATGCGTGCAGTCTTATGATTCACGATTGGAGTTCCATTGAACATTTAGAGGCATCGTCCAAAAACAATGTTTTTTGTATTGCCAAAGATTATGCGACATTACCGGGCCCTCGTCTTGTTCGGCTAAAACAAGAGATACAGTCAATCATTTCAAATTATTCCAATAGAATTTAAATTTGCATAATGGGCTCACTTATCGAGTTTTTAGATATCTCCCTTGCCTACGATGGAACTGTTGTTGTTGGCGATCTATCACTGAAAATTAATCATGGAGAAAGATGGGCTTTTATTGGTAAAAATGGCACTGGAAAGTCGTCTATTATTAAAGCAGTTGCTGGCATCTTAAAACCTATACATGGCCAAATAAATTTATCTGGAAAAAGTGTTTCTGATTACCATTCGAGGGAGAGGGCGAGATGGCTTGCATATATGCCCCAACAAAGTTCCCCTGTGATTCCCTATACAGTTAAAGATTATGTGATGCTAGGTCGACACGCCCATCAGGGAGTTTGGGCGTTAGCACAACCGAGTGATTATGCCGAAGTTATTAAAGCCATGGAAATTTGTGATATAATCCATTTGCAAAATCGGTTGGTGACAACTTTGAGTGGTGGAGAATTACAGCGAGTTTTGCTGGCTGGTGCTGTTGTGCAAGATGCTAAAATTCTACTACTCGATGAGCCAACAACCTTTCTTGATCCATCACATGAACGATATTTTTACAAAGCATTAGAGCGGTTGTACATCGAAAAACAACTTACAGTTTTAATGGTTACACACGATCTTAACTCTGCAATAGAATACAGTACACACATATGTGCTCTTGAAAGCGGCAAATTATTTTTTTCTGGCACCAAAGAAATATTTGTAGAAGCCTGTCCAGGTATTCTTAACCAGACTTTTTCTGTCGATTTTCAAACCTATCATTCTATAACTGCGCACGCAAACATTTACAGAGCTAACAGCTGAGCCCAAATAAAGAATATGAGTATTTAATGTTTGCCAAATCAAAAAAAACATTTTTAGTTGTGTTCCTTTTATTAATACTCTCCATTTCTTCGATTATAATTTGCCCTTGGTTAGGGCTTAAAATTTTGAATCCGTTTGATGTATTGAAACATGATGATTTGTTCTATGTTTTTACCATGATTCGCATTCCTCGAACATTGGCGGCTTTTTTTGCTGGTGGCGGGCTTGCCATTGCAGGCATGGTGTATCAGGCTATTTTCCGCAACTCTCTTGCCGATCCTTATACACTTGGAGTTTCGAGTGGCGCTTCACTGGGTGCGGCCCTTTGTATTGTATTCGGATTAGGTGGGGCAGTAGCGGGGATGTCTTTTGTTTCATTGGGAGCTTTTACTGGCGCTATTATTGCGATCGCCTTTATCTATGCTTTAGCGTGGTCGGGAGAGCATAATTCACATACACTTTTATTGGCAGGAGTCATTGTTGCGACAGTTTGTTCGGGTCTAATCATGTTCTTACATCTGATAGGAGGGCTTCACCGTTCTTTTCAGATATTGCGTTGGATCATGGGTGGTGTCGACGGCATAAGCTTTTCAATACTGTATTTCATGTTAATACCCGTAATTCTATATATTGGGATGACATGGCTATTTTTACCCATACTTGATCACTTTTTGACAGGCGATCATGTGGCACATTCCCGTGGTATTGCGGTTAATAAATATCGCCTTTATTTTATTATATCCACAGCCCTTGCTGTAGGTGCCATTGTTTCTGTGTGTGGCCCTATTGGTTTTGTGGGCGTGCTCGCTCCACACACATGTCGTATGTTAATAACTGGTATCCGCCATCGAACGCTGGCTTTATGTAGCTTTCTTTTGGGAGGAAGTTTTTTAGTGATTACAGATACACTGGCAAGATCAGTAGTCCCACCAGCCGAAATTCCTGTGGGTATTATTACCGCTCTTGTGGGTGGTCCATTTTTCTTGCTAGTTCTTTATCGGCGGAAAAAACATTTAATGCTTTAATTATTTTATGTATATTATATAACTGTTAAGAAACGGAAGACGGTGCAAATCCGTCGCGGTCGCGCCGCTGTAATCAGCATATATTCCTAAATCATCACTGCCAAAGCGGGAAGGTGATTTAATAAGGAGCTGAAAGCCAGAAGACGACTTAACAGTATACACTGGAGACGCGAAGTTCTCGATGTGAAGTGATAATGTTCGTCATTTTAGCATACTTTTCCTTCGTCTCCATAACTTAAGGAGAGTCGCGTATGCTTTCTATGCATAGAATATTAAATGATGTAATTAGGGCTTGCTGAATAACTACAAAACCACTGTATTTATTGGTTGAAATAGCGTAATTTAGTGTGTAAAGTCCATGGAAAATGGGCTTCTTCACATCAAAACCCTTGGACTTATGTATCGATCAAAACGCAATAGTATTCAGACTTCTCTTGAATTCGTCGAGTTTCAGTCTCCCTTTGGAAATGGCTTGTCCAAAGACAATAGATGGGTGATTTTGGCCAACCTGATTCCTTGGGACTTGTTTGAAGACGATTATTCCAATAACTTTGGATCAACTGGTTTTCCAGCTCTGCCTTTTCGCGTTGCTTTGGGATCGCTAATCATCAAGGAACGGCTAGGGCTATCTGATGTCGAAGTCGTGGCCCAGATCAAGGAAAATCCTTATCTGCAATACTTCTTGGGATATACATCCTTTTTACTGGAAGCACCTTTCGATGATTCCTCACTAACTCATTTTCGCAAACGCATCAACAAAGATGTGCTTTGCCGAATGAATGAATTTATCACTGGTAAAAAAATGACTTCGGAATCCGATAACGCTCTTAAAGATTTAGATACCGTTCTGATGGAGAAGAATAGCTCACAACCTGCTCCAGAACTTTCGGGCAAATTGATTGTGGATGCGACATGCGCCCCAGAAGACATCCGATTCCCCACAGACATTGCCCTGCTAAATGATGCCAGAGTCATTACTGAAACAGTGGTGGATCATTTATGGTCTATCTATCCTAATCGACTTCTTGAACGCAAACCACGAACCCATCGCAAATCTGCACGGAAACTATTTCTTCACTTTATCAGGCAGAAGAAGCCAGGTTCCAAAAAGCTCTACAAAGCCCTAAAAGCACAGCTACAGTTCATTGGCCGAAATCTCAGCACTATCGATAGCCTCAAGGAACAGGTAGGTTTGAGAGCGTTAAAAACAAGTCTATATCAGAAACTTCTTGTAAGCAGTGAAGTATATCGTCAGCAACTGGCTTTGCTTAAAACCTTTGGTACCATCGACCATAACATTCCCGATCGCATCGTCAGTATACACAAGCCACATGTTCGTCCCATTGTCAGGGGAAAAGCAGGTGCTTCATGTGAATTTGGTTCAAAAGCATCCATATCGGTAGTGGGAGGAAATGTCTATTTGGATAAACTCTCATGGGACAATTACAACGAGGGAACTGATCTCAAGGTACATGCAATGCGCTATTACACAAGGAATGGTTTTTTACCAGCGTCTATCCATGTGGATAAGATTTTTTTGAATCGCGAGAATCGAAAATGGTGTCAGGAGCGAGGTATACGACTTTCAGGTAAACCGTTGGGACGCCCAGTAGAAGACGAAAAGATGAGTCGAGCGAAGAAGCGGGAGTTGCGCCAGGATGAATTGATACGCATTGAAGTAGAAGGAAAATTCGGAGTTGCTAAGCGCAAGTATTCACTTGGCCGGATTATGACTAAACTGCGTGAGACATCGGAAACCACCATAGCCTTAATATTCATGATCATAAATTTGGAGAAGATCCTGAGAGATCTTTTTTTTGTTTTTTTGGGTATGTGCCTGCATTGGAGCACATACATGCATACATGCAAAACCTGGACTTTAAAATGGATACATTGTTCTCGATACTCGTCCCTACTAGGTTATAACTACGCAGGATGAATAAAAATGTGTTGTTCAGCAAGCCCTATTTAGGAAATCTAGGATTTAAATAAGGTCTGCTGAACAACTTATGTTTTAGCAGCAGACCCTAATTTTTTATCACGAAAAGGAGGGGCGGATCTGCGTCCCCCCTCCTATTTGCTCGTTTGTAAGTGCCTTCACTTATGATCAGGCACATAACGCTTCACTCACAAATACCCTCCCCCTGCTAAGAGACTAAACACAAACCCAAGAGTTTTTTCGAAACACTACATTTTGAATAACAAACTCTTGGACTTTTTATTAGGGAAAAGCTAATCATACCCTTAAAAACATTGATGATTTCTCTTTGTGATTAAGAATAATTTCTTGAGTAATTTTATCTAAAAAGTTGCAACTGCTGGTTGGAGGGATGGTCTCCAAATCTCATGAGGAGATACTCTTTATAAGGGCTTTTTGGCATATATTGAAGGCTTTTTAGCAGGGCTTCTTGGGAAATAAACTTCATGTGCATTGCAATTTCCTCAAGGCATGCAATTTTAAGGCCCTGTCTTGCTTCTAAGGTATAGATGAAATTAGAGGCCTCCAATAAACTGGCATGAGTTCCGGTATCTAACCAGGCTACTCCCCTGCCAAAAAGCTCAACTTGCAATTGTTCTTTTCTTAAATAAACGAGATTTACATCGGTAATTTCCAGCTCACCGCGAGGTGAAGGAGCTAGATTCTCGGCAATACTGACTACCTGATTATCGTAGATATATAACCCGGGAACAGCAAAAGAGGATTTGGGATGCGTAGGTTTCTCTTCGATTGATAAAACCTTTTTTTGGTCATCAAACTCAACCACCCCATAGCGTTCAGGGTCTTTAACAAAATAGCCGAAAATACATGCTCCTGTGGTAAAGGTTTGAATGATTTGCTCAAACTGGAATTTTCCATAAAAGATATTATCACCTAAAATTAGAGTGACTGAATCAGAACCAATAAAATCTTTCCCTAAGATAAAAGCTTGGGCAATGCCAGCAGGTTTTTCTTGTATTTGATATTGAAGTTTAATTCCCCATTGACTTCCGTCACCCAAAAGATCCCTAAACTTGGGGAGGTCTACGGGGGTAGATATGATCAAAATTTCCCTGATACCAGCAAGCATTAGTGTAGCAAGAGGGTAATAAACCATGGGTTTGTCGTAGACCGGCATAAGTTGCTTACTGGCAACCTGAGTTAAGGGATAAAGTCGTGTACCCGCACCGCCAGCAAGCAAAATACCCTTCATATAAATCCTCTTCAATTAAGGGGTGAACAATGGCTTTATTTTCTTATAGCTAGTTAGAGCTTTTAGAATTTAAGCGGCACAAAAATAACATTTAGGAATCTGCTAGCGGAGGAGTTTGTAATGCTCTTTTATACTTGGCCAATATTTGGGTTTCCCTGTCCTAACCCTAAACATAAATCCTTTCCCTAGGCGGCAGCTAATTTCTTTTACTCGGCAAAAATGACATTTGAGTTGACTTATACAAGCACGGAGAGTTCCTCGTTTATGGCAAACTCTTTCTTCTTTTAAAAGCGTGAAGTTAAAAACACCTGGCACCAAAAAAACACAGAGCTTATCGGATCAATCCAATCGTGAACCATTTTACATCGCTTTGGCCATTTTTAAAAGTCACCTTTGCTTGGACAGAATAAACACCAGCACCTAAAAACCCCATATCAAGAGTTTGATCTGATATCTGAAGACTCAGATCCTCAATTTTGATTGCTTGATCAATCACAACCCGACCTGAAATATTTATCACTCTCAGTTGAACTTTTTGAGCATAATCACCCAGTTTAATAAATAGACCAGCCCTACTTTGGCGTAAGGGGGCAGGAAAGAGAAAGAACTCTTGGATTTTAGCTGTTTTTTGCACTTCTTTGGGAGGGTCCCAATTGTTTGTTGAAAAGTGGTTCAGCCTTTGCGGATTACCTGCCCAAAGGAGCCAAGAATTAGAAGATTTAAATGCCGTTGAAGGGTTTTCAGTAGCTTTATCTAAGAACCATAGGTCTCTAAAACCTTCTTCGGATTTACTGACTAACAATAATCCCTTTTGAAATGGAGCTGCAGCCAATTGCATTGTGTTGGGTTGAGACAAATAGGGTAAATATCCTGTAGCCAAGGGAAAATCATTTTTTTGAATTGCTGCCGGTGCACTGTACTTTGCATAGTCGCTGGTACTATCAAAGGAACTTGTTGTCACTCTTTTACCTTGACCATCAAGAGCTTCTATTTGTCCATCTGGAGTTGCACACAAAATTATCGGCTTACCTTCCCAGGGAATAATCAGAATATTGCTCGCAATAAGTCCCAGGGGTGATGAAACACTCTGTGTGTAGCCCAGTGGCATGGTTTTATTAAAAGTAAATGGCCAGCCGGACAAACTTTGGCCACCTTGATCAAAAACATTAATTCCATTGGGAACCGATAAGATCAAATCAGGATAACCGTCTAAATTAACATCAGCTACTGCGGGCGGGGTGCTCTGCTTTTTTGGATTTTGGCCGCTGACCAGCCTCACAAAGGATTTAGGGAAACCCGGTGCCGGTTCCCAGTTCACTCCCTTTTTGATAAACAAGGAATGAATACCTGAAGTTCCTACTACCCATACATCCGGATTTCTATCTCGATTAAAATCGGATACAAGGATATCGAAATGTTCACTATTCTGAGTTAATGCTTGGGTTACCCACTTTCCTGCGGCGTTGGTTACATTAGATATATATACTGAACCCAGCGAATCAACGGCCGTCAATAGAACATTTCCATCACTGCTATCCAATAGAGCCCATGCGGTAGTGGGTCTACCCGGGCCTGGAGCTGATGAAATTTTTAGCCCTGATGAATTAAAAACCTCAATAGAAGTATCAGAAAAAAAGTAAAGAGTACCACCTAAGGTGAGGGGACCACCCGTGAAGCCCTCTCCGAGTTCTACAACACCCCCGGTCTTGAGTGTTGTATCAGTTGAAATCATATAGGCTTTACCCGATTCAGTTCTTCCCACAAGAACACTATCGTTTGCTAGAGCTGTTGAAACCAATTTTTCTGTCAGGGTATGGGATGCAAACCGGTAAATTTTTAGAGAATCACGGTGTTGCCCGGTTGGAAGTAAAGTCTCTAGTGAATCATAACTTTCATTTATAACTAAAGAATCTGTAGGTTGTATGAGTGCTTGCCCTAAACTTGTAAAAAATTCAACATCCCCTCTGTCATTGAAATCTGCCCAGTAGAGACTGTCCTTTGTAAAGGGTAATACAAGTGGATTAAAGGTACTTTTAATACCTCTTTGCGGCCATTTAGAGAGAGGCAGTTTAACAGCCGAGGCTAAAGCATTAAAATGCACTTTAAGTTTTAGAGATTCCTTTGCGAAATTAATAATGGTATCTCCGGTAAAAAAGTTTACCTCTTTGCGTAGTTTTGCCGAATCGGGTATTAGAGCTTGAATTGCCAAACTAGTGCGAGCACCATTCCAGCTTTGTGTACCCAACCTACTCCAGGGATGTATATAGAGAAGGGTATCCACACGCCATGTTGTATCGTTGTTTTTTACTTTGGCCTTTTTACGTATGTGGGGCAATATATCTGAAGGAGACCCAAAATCAAATCGGGACTGACCTGTAGCATCACGGCCCTGAATTCCCATAGTCAAATCACCATCTGCTTCTACAAGGGAAAGACCTTTATACTGTATTGTTTGCTTGTCAGCAGCATTAACAATTCCATAACGAATTGATTTTTCAATAAACCATTCATTTACATGCCAGGTTATCAATCCTGATCCGGGAATCCCCGCATCATAGGGGCTAAAACCAGTGATTATACCTCGCGGGCGGTAAGGATTGGGACGGCACTTTTCACCCTTTTTACACAAACTATCCAAAAATAGACTATCCAGGAATTTTACTGGAATTTGTATAGAGTCCCGCAAACTAAAGGCGACATCGTCTTGATTCAATGCTTGACTGAAGTATACTTTTACACTGTCTTGCACTGATTTTTGCCTGTTCTCAACCAACAGATATTCTTTCTCATTTAGCGGTATCTTAACGAGAGTTGTTTTCCCCTCAGTTCCTGGAACAAATACATCAGTTTGAAAAACCCCCTTCTCATCTGGAGAAGCAATCACTGCTTGGTCCCAACCCATATATAGCCTTAACCATGCTGAAGGATAAACCGGGATATGACCTAATTGCGCCAAATGACCAACATCCATAAGGTCATAATTGCCAAGCTGCGTAAAACCCCGAGCGCGGTCCCAAGTATCAGGCAAACCGATTTGTCTTGCGATTTGGTTTATGAGTATGCCATTAATTCCAAAATTTACTCCATCTTGTGAAGCACTTTCACTTAACATCATCACCTGATTGAGGGTATCTTTTAAATCCCCACTTCCTACCACTATCCCGATAGAATCAGCTTTTTTTGCTTTTAAAGGATTTGATTCTTCATTTTTCAACTGCGCCAGAAGTGCAAAATCATCTGGGCTGACAAAAAAATCGTTTATATCATTGGGTGTATTGGCACCTAAGGATCCTAAATTTCCACCATCCACAAGCGCATTATGCCCGGCATGAAAAATGAGATATGCTCGTTTGGTTTTAGCTGTAGGGGGAGTTTTACGCTTAAACGGGCCAGCCGGATCTGCATCTGCCAATCTGATTGTTTCAGATACCATTTTTAGTAAAGCTTCGCCACGGCGTTGTGCGAATACCTCACCTTTTTCCTTTTTATTTTTGGTAGGGTTATAATAAGGCATGTATTCAGAAAGTCGGTAAGGCTTTTCTATTAAACCCGTTTTTGAGTCAGGTGAGGGAAAGATTTCCCACTTTAAGTTTAACTTTCCTTTAGATACTTCAGAGTAGTATCCTTGGGCAAACTGCATGTGCTTGTCCATGTAGAAACGGTGCCGTCTTGCCCCGTCTGGGTCGAGTAAGTTTTTTTTATCCTTGTGTGAATTGAATGTTCCTCTACCTGTGGTGGTAGGTATATCGTTCTCGAGAGTTTCTTCTTTAAACTCCGTATACAAGATAAAGATTTCAAGTGTGTCCGATTGTTTGTCTTGTTGGGGCGCTAACAGCTGGGCCTCTAGTTTAAACCAGGCCAGAAATAAAATTAAAATTGCTATTAACTTTTTTTTATAAAGAATGATCATCTTGTACTTGTCTTATTGGGATAAGGTAAAAGGAGTGGTCTTCCACTCGGGATTAAGAGTGCCTTTAACATACAGCAGTTTTAATAGAGGCTTTTGGTTAAATTGTATTTCAATTTCCTGGGGTATATGAAGCGATTCCAGAGTATAGCCATACTTGTCAAGTTTAAATTGTAAATGTACCTGTAACTCAGGCTTATCGTTAATAGAAGGTAAGCTAAATTTCACCTGACTTATATTTTTTAATGAATCATAACTTTCTACTTTTGGTTTGATGACTAATTGTTTTGGTATAGAATGACTTATGTAGGGATTGGATGGGTTGCTATTTTCTAAAAGAAGACTGTCTTGAGATATTCGCCCAAATAAAATTTCCAAAAGTTGTTTGGCCTTTACATAGATAATTTCATTTTGCTGCAAAGGTAAGGGCATATAGTTACCCGCACCCTGCACGGGTTTTTCTTCTTTACCCCCCTCAATTTTCCAGCCTAGATCATCCAACCACTCAAAGCGAGTAAGCATTTGCCCCAGTGGTCCCCGAAAAGTCCAGCGCATTTGCGTATTTTTTTTTAAAACCACTTCTAATTTGCCTTTACCAGGTTGCCATTTATCGAGGCTCTCGACAGTATATAGAAGAGCCAGGCTATCAGGAAAACGAAAGTTTTCTTTTACTTGGAAAGCTGGATCCGCTATATCTTTTAAAGGCTGGGGTTGTTGGGAAGAGATGGCCTGATTTTGTGGTTTTGTTTGTGTACATGAAAGACAGAGTACAAAGCTGAATAAAGATAAGAGATACATCTGTTTTAATTTCATTTTTTAGTAACCTTAGCTTGCAAACCTGAATAAATGGGTGGATTTTAAGAATTCAACACAAATGTCAATCTTTTAGGCCTGATTTTTTTAAGGCTTTTTTGTGTTTGGGTTTGATGGTTAAAATTTTTGCCCAGATACTTTTTGCCTCTGATTTTTGACCCATTTTCTCAAGTGTTAAGGCCATATGCTCTAAAATAGTGACATCATCGCCGGAATCTTTGAGTGCTTTTTCAAGATATTCCTTGGCCTGGATGTATTTATGATTTTTAAAATACCACCAACCTTTAGAATCCATAATTGCATAACTGTTTGGTTGAATTTTCAGTGCCCGATCGATTAATAGCCCGGCCTTTTTCAGTTGTGTGCCCGCATCAGCGAGCATATAGCCAAGATAATTTAGGGCGACATAATGGTTGGAGTCCTGCTTTATGATTTCATTAAATAGTTTCACTGCTTCGGAAAAACTCCCTTTTCTCTCCTTTACTACTGCAAGATCGAAAAGATAGTTCAAGTCATTTGGCTTTGATTTCAATAAATTTTCTAATAATTCTTCGGCTTCATTAAAAAAACCAAGTTCTTCTTTACTCATCTTTTGGTTTTCAGCATGTATACGGTCATCATTGAGTTTTAACCCTCTGCTCTTTGCTAAACTTGCCCTGAAGTATATGCTCACGGGGTTATTTGGAAATTTTGAATTTAAAAATTCAATTTGGTTTTGGGCCTGATCGAGATTGCCTTGGCGCAAGTAATACCTACATAAGTGGGCAATATAATCGGGTTGGCTTGTATCTTGAGTACTGGCTTGTCTAAAGTATTTTTCTGCAAGTGAGTCTTGTTTTAGTGCTTCATAAATCGAACCTATATACAGGGAATATTGAGGACGCGATGAGTTAGAATCACTTAAAAGAATAAGTTTTGATAACGCTTCCTCATATTTCTTGTCACTATAAAGCAAAGTTGCATAGGTAAAGGAAATGTTATCATTATCGGGATTATTTTGATTCAGTTCCTTAAAATGTGGTAGTGCATTTGCATTTTGCCCTAAATAAACCAAGGACCTGGCATATTGCAGATGATTATATTCATTGCTAGTATCTGCCCTGTAAAGTGTATCAAAAAAGTCATGAAAATTCTGATACATTCCCAGGGTTTCATAGAGTTGTCCTAATTTTTCTGCGTAGACCCGATTGGATGTGTTTTTCCAGGAACTTTGATACAACTTCACAATTGCGCTTATGTTTCCCATGGTGTGGTGTAAACGGGCAGCCTTGTTGACCCAAACTTCCGGATACCCCATTTGGGGAAGCAACTTGTCTAGAAACTCAGCTTGTTTGGGCATTTTTCCCAATTGCTCATATATACTCACTAAAAGAAAACCAGTTTCTAGATCTTCATTAACTTCAAAAGATTTTTCATAGTAGGGGACAGCCTGACCTGGCTTTTGAACTTGCATGAAAATTTCCCCAGCTAAGGGATATTCACTGCTCCTAAGAGAATCTCCCTGAGTAACGCGCTCTAATCTTTTATTGAGATAAATTTCTGCTTGTGGCCAGAGTTCGAGTTTTGCAGACATTTGTGCTAAAAGCGTGAGTAATTC
>Ga0209835_1000478_pt1 | contig 26390 bp, 18 predicted proteins | sample LakKivwa52mmetaG_FD_184138 | JGI IMG/M metagenome (GOLD analysis project Ga0209835, IMG submission 184138) | Anoxic lake water microbial communities from Lake Kivu, Rwanda to study Microbial Dark Matter (Phase II) - Lake Kivu water 52m metaG... | ecosystem: Environmental > Aquatic > Freshwater >... | reverse complement strand
ACGGATTGACCAAAAAAAAATGTAGTTTTGCTCATAGTAGTTTGATATTAGCGAAGCAAAACTACTAAGAAAAGGAAGCCGGGCTATTATGGCCTGGCTCCTTTTAAATTTTTACCGGACAACAATGATTTCAAATAGTCTAAAATGTACCATTTTTGCAGATGTTTAAAATTGGCTCTTAAACGAATTATTTTGCAAGAATGGCAACCGAATATACTCCCAAAATTTTAATCATTGACGACCTCGAGGTAAACCTGGTCACCCTCGAAGGCAACATGCGAAAACTCAAGGTCGAAATCTATAAAGCCCAAAGTGGCCATGAAGCCTTGCTAAGAATTAAGCAGCATGATTTTGCACTCATCATAATTGACATACAAATGCCGGGAATGAACGGCTATGAGGTGGCTGAGCAAATCAGGCAGGGACGTCGGAATCAGTTCACTCCAATTATTTTCCTAACCGCCGTATATTTCGATCAGCTCAGTGTTTATAAAGGCTACCAGACCGGTGCGGTGGATTACATAACCAAGCCGTTCAACTTCGAGATTTTAATCAGCAAAGTAAAAGTCTTTCTCGACCTCGACCGGATAAAACACGAGCTCTCCGAATCGAGAAGGCAGTTTATGGATGTGGTTCAGGATCAAACCGATATGATTTGCAGAACCAACAGCAATCTGATTATAAACTTTGTTAATAATTCGTTTTCCACTACCATTGGTATTGATGCCGAGAGCATTTCAGAAAAATCAATCTTCCAATGGATACCAGAGGAAGAAAGTATCAGATTAGGCGAGATTTTGACCAAGCTTAGTCCATCCAGCCCAATGGTCGAGATTCAACACCAACTGATGATTTCGGAGAATCACAGGCTCTCTGCATCTTCGCTGGTGAGAGCGCTGTTTTCCGATGATTACGAACTTAAGGGTTATCAATGGGTAATCCGCGATATTACCCATGAAATGGCTTCAAAGGAGCAACTTTTAATGGCCAAGCAAAAGGCTGAGGATGCCACGCGTTCGAAATCAATATTCCTGGCCAATATGAGTCATGAAGCAAGAAATCCGCTGAACTCCATCCTGGGAATGATTGAGATTCTTCAGGAGAGCGAGCTTCCTGCCGAATTGAAGGAAAGCGTGTCCATTATGCAATACTCTGCCAATAAATTGCACAAGCTCCTCAACGATATGCTTGATCTGTCAAGGATTGAGGCCAACCAGATAAAAATTGAAATTTCTGTTTTTAACCTTCATGACGAGTTAAAGTCTCTGGTGAAATCTTATGAAACTGTGGCAGGACAAAAAGAAAACAGGCTCAAATTGACCATTGATCCACAGGTGCCACAGCAAATTAAGGGTGATTCGCTGAGGCTTGGGCAGATCATCAGCAACCTGCTTAATAATTCCATCAGGTTTACCGAAAATGGAACGATTGAAGTGATTGTTTCGAAGGTAGATAAGACACAAAACATTGTTAAGCTTAGATTTGAAGTAAGGGATAACGGACTGGGAATTACATCCGACAACGGTAGTATTACTTTCGATGAAGTAAAATCAGGTAGCCAGGAAATCACCCGAACCTACGGAGGCAGTGGACTTGGTCTGTCAATTTCGCAGAGTTTATGTGAGTTGATGGGTGGCTCGCTCAAGTATGAAAGCACCCCTGAGATTGGCAACATTTTCAGCATTACCCTCGATTTTGAATACTTGGATAATGTTGCCAATGACATGATCAAAGAACTATTTTTCCTTGTGGTGGATGATAACCTGCTCAATCTCAAAGTAGTTGGCTCGATACTCAACAAAAAAGGCATCTCTTTCGATGTGGCTGAAAATGGTATGATTGCTTTTGAAAAAGCTTCGATGCGCCAGCATGATGTTATCCTGATGGACATCCAGATGCCGGAGATGGACGGATATGATGCCACCCGGCTGATAAGGATGCGCGAAATTGAGAATAACGTGAGCAAAAAATCAGTCATCATTGCCCTGACAGCTAACGCCACATCAGAAGATAAAAAGAAATGCATAGAATTGGGAATGAATGGCTATCTGACAAAACCATTCAATTTTTCGGATCTTGAACCCATTATCTCAAAACTGGATTTTTCCTAATCCCTGAGTGCTCCTCACACGCTTGTTAACCCATTCTTCATTCATCGGACTTGCTGTATTCTATAATCTTTTCCTTCAATATATCAAGTTGATATCCTGATTGTTCAGATATTTTCCAGGTGAGATTTCTGAATTCGAGAGTCTTGCTGACAATCAGTAACAATTCATTTTCCTCCAAATCTTGATTTTCGAAATAATTCAGTATCGAAATTGTGCATAGCCAGTTGGTTAATAGAATAAAGAGTTCTTTGCTGAAATAAACAACTTCTTTGTAAGTATTAACTCCGATGAAGCTTTGAACATTCACATCTTCAAGTATTTGGAGGGCTATTTTGGCATTTTTACCTACAGTTTCCTTGAATCTGATTGAGGCTTCCTCGTCGGTTAGCGGGATTTCTGCCAGGTGACCAAAATCGAATAACCCGATTCCATATTTAATTAAAATATTGGCCAGCAGGATGTTTCGTATGATTTCGTCCTGCCCGGCTCCGGTACTTTTGAACAGATTCATCAGTGGGTATTGCAGTTTGAGCAGTGAGACTATTTCATCCTCATCCGGGATTTCAGCAATTGATTTTTTCAGGTTGCTTACAATGATGTAAACCAGCAGGATAATGGCTTTTTCCCGGTTCATGAATCCGGGATCAATCACCAATAAGGATTTCTCCGGATTTAATCTGCGATCATTGAGAAGCTCTTCTTTTAAAGTCAAAAAACGGAGCCATTTTTCAACAGCTTGCAGTTTTTGGATGAAATCCTGCTCTTTATCTCCTACAGAAAATTCCTGACTTATCTTTGATAATAAGGTCTGATATGCTGCAGTGAAGGATGAAAAATCAGTATCCTGTTTTGTGATTACTGATTGTTGGGAAAACATTGTTAAAAAGCTGTCCATCAATTCTTTACTGAACATTGCTTCAAAAGCCTCGTGAATCGGCTGAAGCCGAAGTTCCCATGCTGCCCGCCTTATATCCTGAACACCATCGCCATTGAGTTTTTGATGCAGCCGGAACAACTCGCCGGTCGCATCGTTCAATTCCTGGAAGTCCCAAAACAACCTGTATTCGAAACCATTAAGATTCCACGCAAATCCTTGCTCAGAGAGTTCCCGGCCACTTCGAAGATACTCCAGCCCTGAAATATGCTCCCGGAAAATGTAATATATGTCATTGCTGCCCTGAAGATTCAGTGCTTCGGCAAAGGCAAGGCTTTGTGATTTTTTACCATCATCTCCCGCCGAAAGCCTTGGAGCTGAATGTCTTATCCTGCCATGAGCCTGTTCATATTTGTTGTTGAACAGCACCAGCACTTTCTCTTGTCCTGAACGATTGGTGAAGGCAAAAACGTTCTCATTAACAGCTCCCGAATTATCAGCAAAATCGAAAAAATTGAAATGCTCCACCTCGCTGAAAAGGTAACGCCTTCGGGTTATCGGGAAAATCTCTCGTTCGTGTTTTTCTACCAGCCAGGGTTGTGGATTCTCGTTGTAATAGGCTCGTTGGTATTCCATACCATACTTTTCAGCAAACCCCTCTGTCTGGCCATGAGCAAACATTGGCAGGCCGGGTAATGTGTTCATCAACATGCAGACTCCGAAGTACTTATCACCGGTACCGAATTGCCTTATGGCGGTCTCTTCATCCGGGTTACTCATAAAATTGACGTAACGTTTGAGTATTTCCGGCTCAAATTCAAGCGTGTTGGTGATCAGGTCGCGGTACTTCGCATTTTCTTCATTTTTCAGCATGTGCATAAATGCCGAATTGTAAACCCTGTGCATACCGAGCGTTCGCACAAAATAGCCCTCCATAAACCAAAATGCTTCGGCGAGCAAAAGCGTTTCGGGCATGGTTTCGTTCATTCTGTCCACCACTTCGCGCCAAAATTCTACGGGGAACATTTCATCAAAAGCCTCTTTGGACATGGCGTAATCGGCTCTTGAAGGAATATCGCCACCCATTCCCGGGCGTGGATACCAAAGTCGCGAAAAATGTTTCTTGGCCAGTGTCATCGCTGCATCGAAGCGGATGATGGAAAAGCGGCGTGCTACTTCAAATATTTTCTGGATAACAGCTTCGCGAACCTCTTGCCTGAGCATATTCAACTGTGCTGTGTCGTTCCAGGGCATCGAAGTTCCGTCGTTTCCATGATAAATATACCGGGTTTGGCCGGAGCGTTTGTCAACCCACTGAAACACAACGGCAGCGTCAGTTTTGGTGTAATACCCATCTTCCAGTTTAATGTCAAAATCAGAATGAAGAGATAGGTTTTCGCCATTGAAAGTGTAACCTGGGAATGGCGGTAATGCTGATTGAATGAAGTATTCGGGGTGTTCGATCGTCCATTTTGAATAAATCCCGGTGTGGTTGGGAACCATATCGCTGGCCAGCCTGATACCGCGAAGTTTTGCCCGCTCGTTCAGATTCCGGTAAGCCTCCTCTCCGCCAAGATCGTGGGCAATTTCGTAATCGTAGAGTGAATAGGCTGACGACACAGCATCCGTGTTGCCCATGATGTGTTTGATCCTTCGAGAAGCCTCGCTGCGTTCCCAAATTCCGATGAGCCAGAGGCCGGTGAAGTTCCATTTTGCCAACTGGTCTAGTTCTTCATCGGGGATTTGATCCAGGCGGCGGATGTCGCGGTCATATTTTTTTGAAAGCTGATCCAGCCATACGTAAGTGTTTTTGGCGAGCAACACCACGCGAGGCATCCAATGTGCGTCATCGGTAAACTGCTCGGTTTCTTCATAATCTGTGGTGGATTCGGAAAAATATCTGTAGCCTGATTTTCCAATGGTAAAATTTTCGGTAAAATCGCCAAAACCTTTATAAACCGGGGCTGACAAGGGAGGTGGGCCACCACCGGGCGCCCCGAAAGTAACATCCTCCTTCATCAGGTCTTTCCCTTTAAGCAATTGAATTACAATGCTTTCAGGCAACAGGGTTTTCCATTTGTCTAAAATATAATCTAATTGGGCACTCAAGTTGTCGGGATGAACCAAAACAGGGGTTCTGAAAAGTGTGAATATGTCATGATTATCAGGTCCAAATGGGGGTTCTTTGGAAAAAAATGCCTCAAGCTTTTCACTGAAGATGCTGAAGCCAGCTGAATCCGCGAGGTAAATTTCGCTGAACAGCTCCTTCAGTTTTTTATTGCCGGGGTTAAAATTGGCAAACCATAACATCATCATCTCCTCGATGGTAATTAGCAGGTTTGACCGCCCGGAGGTACTTTGTTCCAGGTATTTTCCGGGGGAGATTTTTCCCAGGAAAACCTCCGTAGGGGGGAAGTTGTTAACAAAATCAAGCACCAGGTCGCTGAATCTCTTTTGCCCCAACTCCCTGATGAGAAAAGTTTCCGCTTTGGCAAAAACGCCGGGATTTATCTGCTCTTCATACTGCCGAAGAATTATATGGTAAATCTCCTCGATGAGACCGGCCGCATTCACCTCTCCCGGATAAACGTGGAGTTCGGGTTGACGCAGTAGATTGATTTTATACACAAATAGTCTGACTGCGTGGAAGTTGGCGAAAATCAAAGTTCCGTTGGTGGAAAAAAATGATGCATCAAGGCTGTATTTTTTCCGGATATCTTTATGGATGTGAAATTCAAACATTTCGGTATTGTTGCTTTTTTCGGCGAACATCATTTTCTTTTCTTTACTGATGAGAGTGTTCAATTACAATCCTTCCTTTTATGTTTCCCTGAAGCATCAACTCAATCTTTTCGGCCAGTTGTTCAAGTGAGATTATTCTAAAAATATCATTGTTTAAATTTGGCTTCCATTCATCGGCCAATAGGTTCCAAATGTCAATCCGGTGAAGCATCGGACAATTTTGGGAATCTATACCCACCAGCGATACGCCACGTAGGATGAACGGAAACACATTGATATTAAGCTCATTAGACAGCGCATTACCACATACTGCAATTATTCCATCTGGTAAAGTGGATTTTATGGCGTTGGCAAGGATGTCGCCCCCCACAGTATCAACTACGGCGCTCCAGCGGGGTTTGAGCAACGGACGTTCTTTTCCGGCAAGCAACTCTTCTCTGGAAACAATCTGTACAGCACCCAAACGCGTCAGCCAATCGGCCTGATCCGTTTTGCCGGTGCCGGCTGCAACCCGGTAACCCAATTTAGTGAGAATTGCCAGGGCAAGGCACCCCAGCCCACCTGTTGCACCAGTAACCAGAATTTCACCACCTCCGGGTTTAATTTTGGATACGATCTGATAAATAGCCATTCCGGCAGTGAACCCGGCAGTGCCAAAGATCATGCTTTCCTGAGGGTTTAATTTTGAAGGCAACTTCAGCGCCCAGGCTAAGGGAACCCGGATATACCCACCAAACCCGCCACTGGTGTTCATTCCCAGGTCGTAGCTGGTAACAATCACATGATCGCCCGGCAGAAACTTTTCATCGGACGACCATTCAACCACCCCTGCCGCATCTATACCCGGAGTGTGCGGATAGTTGCGGGTAACGCCCCTGTTTCCGGATGCCGAGAGTGCATCTTTGTAATTGAGCGATGAATAAAGCACCTTTATCAATAATTCGCCTGCCGGCAACTGGCTGATTCTTTGATCTTTTACAGCATTTGCAAAATGGCCATTTCCCTGCTCCTCGGCCACAAATGCGCGAAAGGATTTATCTGTCATAAAAGGTATATTTTTTAATTAATGAAAATTCAATGGTAAAAATAAACATTCTGGCTGCCAAAGACAGGCAAGTGCAATTGTTATAACGACTTGATCAGCAATGTAATTCCTTAAAATAATTACTTTCCGGAAAAATGCATACGCTGAAACTCCAGGCCTTCAAACCTGGCCAGTGCATTTTCGAAATTGCTCATCTCCTGTTCGTCGCCAAAAAGTTCGAGCAGGATAATGCCTTTTGATCCGCACTCCTGATTTAGTCCAACGCGGGTGCGTATGATGTTGCCGTATTTGGTCAGAATGTACTGCAGGCCGGTTTTATCCTTTATCTCCTCGCTGATGTATAATCCTAAAATTGTGATTCTGTTCATTTTAGTGGTTTTTCAATACTCAAACAACATGTTTTGCACTTCAATACCTTCGATTGCGGCCAGTTCATTTTCAAAAGCTATCAAGGTGTCGGTTTCGCCGCCGAGGGTGAGCAGGATGATGCCAACCCTGCTGCAGATTTCCTCTGTTAACTCGTGAAAGCCAAGCCGGGAGCGGATGATATCATTATGCTCCGACAGCAGTGACTGTAGCTTACCTGCTTCCTTAATTCTGTCGGTGATAAGTATTCCGATGATTTTAGTATGTTTCATATCCAGGTTTTAAAAATTCAAGTCTCTTTCACCCTGTTTAATCCTTTCGATGCGCTGGCGCACTTCCTCAATCTGCTTTTCGTTGTGTATCTCCTGGAGATTATCTTCGATAACCTTCCACCCTTTATCAGCCACTTCCGGCGTTGCGTAATCCATCAGGTATTCGGCCAGAGTGAGGATTGCGTTGGGAGTACAAAAACGCTTGATAAATCCGGGCACCGAAAACTCCATAAAGTGCTCGCCCGTTCTGCCACGGCGGTAACATGCAGTGCAGAACGAAGGGAGGTAATTTTTGTCGAGCAGCTCTTCGATGACTTCTCCCAATGATCGGGAATCGTTCACCTTGAACTGTTCTCTGTTCAGATTTTGTTCCTCGTTAAGCTCACCGGAATAGCTGCCGATTTCGAGTTTTGTGCCGCCGTCAATCTGCGAAACGCCGTATTGCATAACCTCTGTGCGTACTTCCGGCAATTCGCGGGCGGTGAGGATCATTCCGGTGTATGGAACGGCCAGGCGGAGTATAGCCACCAGTTTTACAAAATCTTCGTCGCTTACCGAATATTTCGGGTTGATGTTGAATTCTGAAGCATCTTTGATCCTGGGAAATGAGATGGTATGCGGCCCAACGTTGTAGACGGCTTCGAGGTGGTTGGTGTGACGCACCAGCCCCATTACCTCAAACTGCCAGTGGTAGAGCCCGAAGAGTGCTCCGATACCAACATCGTCAAGACCTGCTTCCTGCGCACGGTCGAGAGAGGTGAGCCGGTAATTAAAATCACGCTTCGGCCCGCTGGGGTGGTAAGTTTTGTAAACTTCGGGATGATAGGTTTCCTGAAAAACCTGGTAAGTGCCAATCCCGGCATCTTTCACGGTTCTGAAACCTTCGATATCGAGAGGAGCAGCGTTGATGTTGACACGCCGGATCTCGCCCGGACCTCTCTTCACGCCGTAAACCAGCCTTACAGTGTGAGCGATGTACTCGGGATTGTACATAGGATGTTCGCCGTAAACAAGAATGAGCCGTTTCTGACCATTCTCTTCCAGTGCCTGGGTTTCGCGGATAATCTCTTCATCAGTAAGTTTGCGCCGGACAGCGAATTTGTTGGTAGCCTTAAATCCACAGTAACTGCAATTGTTAACGCAATGATTACCAATGTACAGCGGTGCAAACAACACAATACGGTTGCCATAAACCTTTTTCTTTAGTTCGCGTGCACCGTTTTTTATTTCTTCGACCAGCCCGGGGTCATTGGCATTGATAAGCAGTGCAGTCTCTTGCAGGCTAAGCCGTTGCTTATCAAGCGATTTCGCTATAATCTCCCGAATCTGTATTTTGTCGGGTTTTGCTCTTTCCAGGAATCCCCATAGTTCGTCTGCATCAATAAATGGCATCATCCGGCGATCGGGGATGACACATTTTTCAGGTGTAAATTTCATTGGTATAATTCTGCATTTAAGTAGTCAAACGTTAATTGAGCGTCAAAGATATATCTGAGGAAAGTTCCTGTGTCGGATTATGCATCTTAGCCAGCATTTGTTAGATTGCCAGAACTATCATACAGGCAGTATTACCGTGAACCTGGTACCCTTACCGGGCGTGCTCTCAACCTTGATTTCGCCGTTATTCAGCTCGATAATCTTTTTCACTATCGAAAGCCCCAGCCCGCTGCCGGTGATGTGCCGTGTTTGATCATTTTTTATTCTCACAAAGTCCTTGAATAAATCCTGAAGATCCCCGGAGTGGATGCCAATACCGGAGTCTTCGACAAGGATAGTAGTTTTCTGGTCTTCTTCACTTACGGTTATATCAACAGACCCTCCGGTTTTATTATACTTGATTGCATTGGATATCAGATTGTTGAAAACGATTTCTATCTCCTCCGGGTCGAGGTATTTGTTTACTTTTTCTGGAGCGTAAAGCGAAATTTCCACCTCTTTCTGGATGGCAAAGGGCATCATACTATCAATAGAGGTTCTGATAATATCGGTCAGATTTGTGTTCTGGATTTTCTGACTTGGTTTTCCGGATTCGATTTTGGTGAGGTCGAGCAGATCGAGGATCAGGTTGCGCATTCCCTGCAGTCTTTTCAGCGAGCGCTCTACCACTTCGTTGTAATCTTCGATGGAGTGGCCAAGTTGTCGCTCTTTAATCATTGTCAGGTATCCCTCAACTGCTGTCAGCGGTGCTTTGAGCTCGTGCGACAGCACCGAAAGGAACTGAAATCTCACTTGTTTTCCTTCATGTTTCATTCGGCGCGCCATACGCTTCAGGAAGATCTGCTTAGTAATATTTTCCAGCGATGATTTGAGTTCCTGCGGGGTGAAGGGTTTTGGGATGAAATCAGTGGCGCCGTCACGTGTTGCTTTCACGGCGAGTTCAAGCGATGCGTGAGAGGTAATCATGGCCACGATGATGTCATGGTTTTTTTTACGGATGTACTCAAGCACCTCAACACCTTGAATTCCAGGCAATTTATTATCAAGAAGGGCAATATCGGGCGTTTCCGATTCAATCAGTTCGATCGCTTCTTCTCCGCTGGCTGCTTCAAGGAGTGTAAATTCGTAAACATCGTCCATAAAGGGGTAGTCAACTTTGAAGTTCCTCAAAATTCGCTCTACCCCTGATCTTATTCCTGGCTCGTCGTCAACTACAAGTATTTTTAATGTTGCCATTATCAGATCTTTAGAAGTTTTTTAATCTCTTTTTCAAGTTGGTCGTTTCGAATTCCTTTGTCGAGCACCAGGTCGGCTTTGATCCAGGATTTGCTGCTTCCCTGGCTGCCGCTGAAGGTCATTCCGGTTTCGGCTGTTACAGCTGTTGCCAGAATAACCGGGACATCCGGATATTTTTGCTTGATTCGATAGCTGAGAATGAAACCGCTGTCTTCGTTTTCCATCATAAGATCGCAGATGACCAGGTCAGGCTTAAAAGTTTCGATGATTTTTTCGGCTTCTCTCTGACTTTCCGCTGAAATCACTTCAAAACCAAACTGTTGCACTTTCATTTTGATCTGGAAGAGATAATCAATGTCGTCATCCACAATCAGAATTGTTTTTTTCATGCTATTTCTTTTTTACTATTTTTCGAGGTTGTTTGGAAAAGTAATGGTGAACGTTGTGCCGGTTGCGCCTGCGGCAGGATCATCATTCGATTGCATATCAATTTTCCCTTTATGCATTTTTACAACGCCGTAAACCATAGGCAGTCCCAGTCCGGTTCCTTTTCCTAAGGCCTTTGTAGTGAAGAACGGCGTAAAAACGTGTTCCATATTTTCTTTTGAAATTCCTGTTCCACTATCCGAAATTTTGATAATCACATTGTAATCGTCACCACTTAGCGAAATGGTTAGCTTACCTCCATCAGGCATAGCTTCCACTGCATTTTTTTGGAGGTTGGTGATTGCCTGCATCAGTTGCTCCGGGTCAACATTTGCTATTGGAAATTTGATGTTGCTTTCGAATGCAACCTCCACATTTTCAGGTCTGATGATGGATTCGATGCTTTGCTTTAAAAAATCAATCATGTTGGTTTCGGTGAGGCTAACCTGATTTTTGCGGGCAAAGTTGAGAAGTCCACCGACAATTTTCTTGCAACGTTCGGCCTGTTCGGCAATGAGCTCCAGGTCTTTGCGGATGGGATCATCCGGTTTGCTTTCTTCTTTCAGAATATTGCTGTAAACCGTGATGACGCCCAATGGATTGTTGAGTTCGTGGGCAATGCCTGCTGAGAGCTGCCCCATGCCGGCGAGCTTTTCTGACTGCCGCAGCGCTTGCTGTGTTGTAGCCAGTTTTTTGTTGGAGTCGTTCAGATCAATAACCAGTTGGTGCAATTTTTCGATGGTAAACGGCAGGCACATCTCCACCTCGGCCAGCCCCTGAGCTATGGCAATGGCGTGCTCGCGGCAGGTATCATAACCGCAGGCCGTACAGTTGAGGTGATCCTGCGGGGTGAGTTTATCCAGCTTTACCAGCACTTTATTGATCATCTCTTCGTCAGGGATTTCAATCCGGCGATCCAGAACATTGTATTCCTGCGTGAAATCAATTGTACTGAATTCCCTAATGTTGCTTTCCCAGCGGGCAAAATCGAAATCTTCCATCTTTTTCCTCACGTAGTTGCTTACCCCGGATCTGCGGTTGTAACGTTTGCCTCCGGCCGAAGTTCCCGGCCCCATTATGCAGCCCTCGCAGCAGAGCAACTCAAGATGGTGGTTGTTATAGGGATCGTTTTCAACTTCCTTGATCGCTTCTTTGAAGTTGCTTTTTCCAGAGGCTACAATCACGTCCTCGGTTAGAATATCTTCTGATAAACCAGCGGTTTGCAGTAAGCCTCTGCTCACCGGAAATACTGCTCCTTTGCCTGCAACCGGCGGATCAAATTCGGTCGGGTTAATGTTGTCGGAGGTAATATTCATCTCCCTGAACCATTCTCTCAGCTCGGTAAAAGTGATCACTTCGTCCACTTCGTCGGATTCTGCCTTTTTGGCAATGCACGGTCCAACGAAAATCACTTTGGAATCTGACCCGTAAAGTTGTTTTACGATTCGTGCCATTGCGACCATTGGCGATGCAATTGGCGCAAGTTTATGCACCATGTTGGGCTGGTAGTGCTCAATGTAGAAAACTACTGCAGGGCAATCTGACGAAATGCTGCCGCCTTGTTTTACTTCGTGATGTAGCTTTTTGTATTCATCTGCCACCATATCGGCGCCGAAAGCAACCTCGCACACACGGCTGAAACCCAGTGACCTGACCATACCCACGAACTTCCGGTAGTCGGCAATTTCGCAGAACTCAGCCGGAAAACTCGGGGCAATAATGGCGATTACTTTATCGAATGTTTTGAGCATTTCCTTGGCATCGCGGGTTGTTTTCAGGAAACACTTAGCGCCCTGGCTGCAAACGATGGTGCAGTTACCGCAGCCAATACATCGCTCGTTGACCACTTCAGCCTGGCCATTGATTATTCTGATGGCTTTCACCGGGCATTCGCGAACACAGGTATAGCAGACTCTGCAAAGGTCTTTGACGCTGAATACCAACTGTTTTCGCTTGGAGTGACTCACTTTTATTTGTTTTTGTTGATGTATTTAATGCTTATGCCTGATCTGATTTTGCTGGTTTGATGCCAAAACCGGAAAGGCCAGCGGTCTTTAGAGCAAAACCTCTCTTTTTTGATAGGTTGTGGTAAATTTCTCGAAGAAAGATTCTTTCTCCTTGCCGGTATATTTCCCAAAAAGCTCCATCACCGAAAGATTTTTGTAAGAAACCTTGATGGATTCTTTTTCATCAATGTCGTACAAAGTTTTGATCCGCGCCTTGACGGCTTCGCGGTCATGTCCAATTGGCTGGCCGCCGCCATTAACGCAGCTGCCGGGGCAGGCCATTACCTCGATAAATTGAAAATCACTTTGACCCGCTTTGATTTTTTTGATGATTTCCATTGCGCTTGCCAACCCACTCACAGCGGCAACTCCCAGTTTATGTTTTCCGGTTTTGGTGATGAATTCTTTAATGTTTTTGTTTCCGCGCATAGGAGCTACCTTGAAATTGACAAGATGCTTGCCGGTAAGATTAAAATAAAGTGTGCGGTATAGAGCTTCTGCCAGGCCACCGCTTGTGCCGATTACTTTGGCTGCCGAACTGCGTATGGCAAAGGGCATATCCGAAATTTCGGGCGCCATCTGCTGGATATTCAACCCGTAAAGTCTTATCATTCGCGCCAATTCGCGTGTTGTGAGCACAACATCAATATCTGAATTGCCTTTGTTGGTGAATTCTTCGCGGCTGGCTTCAAACTTCCCGGCTGTGCAGGGCATGAGCGAAACCGAAAAGATTTTTTCGGCCTTTACTTTTTGATCCCTTGCAAAATGGTGTTTGATGAGGCTGCCCATGATCTGCTGCGGCGATTTAATCACAGAGAGATTGGGGATCAGGTCGGGATGAGTTTGTTCGATGTATTTGACAAATGCCGGGCAATTGCTGGATAGCATGGGCAATCGGTCGTTTTTTTCGAGCCTGTTGCTGAGCTCCTCTGCCATTTGCAAAATCATTATATCGGCAGCGAAAGCGGTTTTGAAAATCCTGTCGAAACCCATTTTTCGCAGAGTAGCCACCAGCAGCCCGTCCAGTTCTTTCCCTGAGCGGATATTGAACTCTTCGGCCAGCGAAACCGACACTGTAGGAGAAATCTGCGCTACCACAAATTTTTCGGGGTCCTGCAACGCTGCAAGTACCTGGCTGATATTATCTTTTTCGTGCAGGGCGCCGGTTGGGCACACCATAATGCACTGCCCGCAGGTGATACAACTGGAGATATTCAGCTTGTTGTTAAACGTGGGGCCTATCACTGTCTTCATCCCTTTGCCGATAAAGTCCAGCGTGGAAACCCCGATCCAGTCGCGGCATACTTTTACGCACCTGCCACAGATTATGCATTTGGCGGGTTCCCGGGCAATACTTACGCTCGAGGGGTCTTTTTTGACCTCTTTTTTCACCACCGGCAATTTTCTCTCCCGGATGCCAAGCTCATCAGCCAGATCCTGAAGCTCGCAGTTCCGGTTGCGGATGCAATAGAGGCAATCGTCCGGATGACTTGACAACAGCAATTCCACGATGGTGCGGCGAGCGTTGATAACGCGGGGTGAGTGTGTGTGAATCTTCATCCACTCCTCAACATTATGTGAACAGGATGGAACAAGGTCATCGGAACCTTCTACCTCGACCACACACATGCGGCAGGCTCCGGTGGAGGGGAACCCCTGCATCCGGCAGAGTGTTGGAACTGAAATTCCGTTTTGATTCAGAGTTTCGAGAATAGAGTCTCCGCGTTTGGCTTTTATGATCTTTTTATTTACTTCGATGTTGAAAATCATCTGGTTAGATTGTTGGTTGATTTTGGCTGATGACGGATGCTCAGATAATGTCTATTGCTGAAAATTTACATACTTCATAACAAATTCCGCAATTGGTGCATTTATCACGGATAATGAGATGTGGTTCCCGGGCTGCTCCTGTAATGGCATCATAGGGGCACTTTTTCAGGCATACCAGGCAGCCCGTGCAGCGCTCTGCACTGATTACATATTCGATAAGATTTCTGCACACATTTGCCCTGCACTTGCGTTCAAACACGTGCTCTTCAAACTCTTCTCTAAACCATTCCAACGCGCTGAGTACAGGATTCGGGGCCGTTTTTCCCAGGCCACAGAGGGAAGTTTCCTTAATTACTTTAGCAAGATTTTCCAGCTGCATTACGCCCTGAAACCTCGACAGGCTCTCATGTCCCTCGTTTTGTGCGGGGCGGGTGGTAATCATTTTCAGGATTTCGTACATCCTGTTGGTTCCTTCCCGGCATGGGATGCATTTCCCGCAACTCTCTTTCTGGAGAAAATTGATGAAATACTTCACCATGTCAAGAATGCAAGTGTGGTCGTCCATCACTACCAGCCCCCCTGATCCCATGATCAGATGCTGATCTTCGAAAATACCGTAATCAATTCGTACATCGCTGTGTGCAGCTGGCAGCAGGCTCCCGGATGGGCCTCCTATCTGGATGGCTTTGAGTATTTTGCCGTTTTTCAATCCGCCACCGATTTCGAAAATTATTTCCTCCAGCGAGATTCCGAACGGAACTTCCACTAAACCGGTGTTTACAGTGTCGCCTGTAAGTGCAAATAACTTGGTTCCACTGCTGTATCTGGTTCCAATAGATTTAAACCAATGAGGTCCGTGGAGCAGGATCAAAGGTACATTGGTCAGCGTTTCCACGTTATTCACCACCGTGGGTTTTCCGAAAAGCCCTTTTTCGAAAGGATAGGGTGGTTTAGTTCTCGGCATGCCGCGGCGTCCTTCAATGCTTTTGATCAGCGCGGTTTCTTCGCCACAAACGAAAGCCCCGGGTCCCTCCCGGAGAACAATCTGAAGATTGAAACCGCTATTAAAAATATTTTCTCCCAGGAAACCGGCTTCTTTTGCTTTTGCCAGTGCATCCCGAAGTCTCTTAACCGCCAGGTTGTATTCAGAGCGGATGTAAATATAGGCTTTCCCGGCGCCAATTGCGTAAGCAGCTATCGAGATTCCTTCGATAAGGCGAAACGGGTTTCCTTCGACAAGCGCCCGGTCCATGTAAGCTCCGGGATCACTTTCATCCGCATTACAAACTATGTATTTTTTGTCGCTGGCCGACATTCTGGTATTGTTCCATTTAACAGCGGTGAGGAATCCGCCGCCTCCGCGCCCGCGCAGCCCGCTTTGTTCCACAATGCTGCAAACCTCCTCAGGCGGGTAATTCATCAGGGCCTTAAGAAACGCCTTGTAGCCGTCACGGGCAATATATTCGTCAAGGCTTGCAGGTGCTATTTCACCGCAGTCGAACAAAAGAATGCGATGCTGTTTTTTGAAGAACGGATTTTCCTGAATTAGCGGAATGCCCGGCCACAACTCATGGGCTTCGCTGGCCACCTGCCCAAGAACGTGCTCACCGGAAATATGGTGATGGAAACACTCTTCAAGAATGCCATCCACCTTGTCGGCGCTGACTTTCTGAAAGCTTACCCTCGCCTTGCCCGGAGCCTGAAAATCGAGTAATGGCTCAGCGCTGCACAAGCCTACGCAGCCAACTTCTATCAAATCGGCCTCCAGCTGATTAGTTTCAAGGTACTGGCGGGCTGCTTTCAGCGTTGCATCGGCGCCGGCAGCAATTCCGCAAGTGCCTGTTCCTACATAGATTACTGGTCGGCGCAAATGCTTCCGTAAAAGTAAGTCAACCTCTCTTTGAATTTCAGGCGAGTATTCGCCGGAGTAGTTTTTCAGGACATTTTCAACTAAAAAACCGGTTAAACCTGCTTCTTTTTCCATCGCTATCATTGAATCTCCTCCTGAGCTTTAATTGATGAGAGTAGTCCGGCTGCCATTTCCGGAGTGACGGAGGTGTAGAAAATTTCATTAATTTTCATTACCGGAGCATTGCCGCATGCTCCTAAACATTGCACCTGCTCGAGGCTGAAAAGATCGCTCTTAAACTGATTACCGTTTTTGGGTTCGAGCTGTTTCTTCAATTCTTCAAATAATGCATTCGACCCTTCGATGTGGCAACCTGTTCCATTACAGACTTTTATCTGGTATTTGGCGAAGGGCACAAACCTGAACTGATCGTAGAACGAAGCAACTGCGTAAACCTTACTGGTTGGGATCTTTAAATGCGCCGCAACTGCTACTACCACTTCTGTTGTAATAAAACCTTTAATCCGCTGAATATCCTGTAAAATCGGTAACAGATACTCACGGTCACGGTTTTGGTACGAATGCAAAACAGCTTCTATTTCAGTCATTATGGTTATTATTGATGCAAATTGAACAGATGAACAAAATTAGTATTATTTTTTGTTATTCATTTCACACTGTTAATTTAATAACGGAAAAAGCAGCATATTCGCTTTTTTTTAGACCTTTGCCCATGAATTTTTTGGAAAAATGGCAACGACAACAAATAAAGAGGTGGTCATTTGTTTGGGAAGTTCCTGCTTTGCCAGGGGGAATAAGCAGATGGTGCAAATAGTAAAGCGGTTTCTTGACGAGAATAACCTGGCAGGGAAGGTGACTTTCCGCGGCAAACATTGCTTCGGCAATTGCGAAAATGGACCTAGCATTATGATTGACCAGAAAAGATACGAACACATTGATGATGAAACCATTGTAAGTATCCTTCAAAATGAACTTTTGTAAAACTCCGGATTATGGCATTGATTTCAATTGACCCGAATAATTGCACCAACTGCCTGGCCTGTGTCAGAGCGTGTCCGGTGCATGCCATACAAACCAAAGTCGGAAACGATATCCCCACCGTGATAGATTCGCGGTGTATTGGCTGCGGCAGTTGCCTTGCTGCCTGCCGTTACGATGCTATTTTCAGTTACGACTCCACCGGTGAGGTCAAGGCATTACTGAAATCAGGGAAAGAGGTAGCCGCCATTGTTGATCCAAGTATTTCAGGCGAATTTCCGGATATTACCGATTACCGGAAATTTGTGGAAATGATCCGCTCGCTGGGATTTAAGTACGTGAACGAGGTCTCCTTTGGGGTAGATCTGGTGGCGCAGGCGTATAAAAAGCTTTTCAGCGAAAAAAAAGGGAAATACTACATCACCGCCAATTGTCCGGCGATCGTTTATTACATCGAGAAATATCACCCTACCCTCACAGGCAATCTTGCACCCATCATTACTCCAGTAATGGCAGCGGCAAATGTGGTGAGGGAAGTGTATGGAAATGAGGTTCTTATTGTTTACATAGGACCATGTATTGCGGCCAAGCGTGAGATTTTACGCCCGGATGAAAGTACCAGGATTGACTCGGTGCTCACCTTTAAAGAACTCCGCCAACTGTTCAACGAGCGAGATATTCACGAAAGCCAGCTTGAATATTCCGATTTCAACGCCCCAATCGGTAAAATGGGATCGCTTTACCCGGTTAGTGCGGGTATCCTCGAAGCGGGAGGGATCAACCAGACACTTATTGATGGTGATGTAATCACCGTTGAGGGAAGTTCAGCCTCACTCAGGGCTGTGGACAGCTTCGAATTGAATATTGACCAGATCAGGAAGAATTTCAACGTCTTTTACAATCAGGGCTGCGTCATGGGTCCGGGTATGACCACCGGAAATGATAAACATCAGCGCAATGCTTTGGTAATCAAGTATGCTAAGAAAAGACTAAAAGACTTTGATGCCAAAGCATGGGAAGAGGCAATGGCAAGATTTGCCGGAATGAATACCAAGCGAGTCTTTACTCCTGATGACCAGCGTTTGCCGGAACCTGATCCCGCCAGGCTCGAAGAAGTCATGAATTTGATTCAAAAAGAGGATGATGGCCATCTTGGCTGCGGAAATTGCGGGTTTGCCACCTGCAAGGAGTTTGCAAGTGCAGTGGCCCAGGGCATTACCAAAACAGATATCTGTTTTGATTTTTCCCTTCGAAGCAAAAACAAGTATATCAGCGCATTGCGGGAGTCGAATAAAAAGAATCAGGAAGAACAACAGGCATTGAAGGAAGAACTGAAGACGCTTCGCAGCGAATATGATCTGGTAATGGATAAGCTGGAAACCTCACGCGAAATCATGAACAGAATCCCTTCAGGAGTGGTGATTGTGGATGAGCGGCTGAAAGTGACCTCATCCAACCGGAGTTTTATCGAGCTGCTCGGCGATGAAATCAGGGAAATTGACGAGATTATCCCCGGACTAAGAGGTGCTGATCTGAAAACCCTCATTCCGGTGCAGTTTTATAAAATGTTTCAAAACACACTCGAAACTGGCGAAAATATTATCAGCCGGGATGTCCAGATAGAAGACTCCCTGCTGAACGTCAGCATCTTTTCGATCAAAAAAAACAAAGTGGTCGGCGCCATTGTAAGAGACATGTTTTCGCCTGAAGTCCGCAATGAGCAGATTATTCAGCGAATAACCGAAGTAATTGACCAAAACCTCGAGATGGTGCAACAAATTGGGTTTTTGCTTGGTGAAGGCGCAAGTAAAACCGAAGCGATGCTCAACTCGGTTATCCAGTTGCATCGGACAAGGAAAAAGAAATAGTTCGTTTCGTTGATGATAGATTAAGCATAATCAAATCATAACCAAGGATTTGAATAGATACGTTTGATTAAGAAATTTTGAAAAAGCCAAACTAAATTGAACAGGGAGTTTTTCATAGAGATCAGTTGCCAGCAGCGCAATCATCATGGTGAGCGCATTTGCGGGGATGTTTTTATGCAAAAACGTGTGAAAGAGGAAAACCGCATCGTTACAGTGCTTTCCGACGGGATGGGACATGGTGTCAAAGCCAATATCCTGGCTACGCTCACGTCAACAATGGCTGTCAACTTCACTGCCGAACACAAGGATTTTGAAAAGATAGCCGAAATCATCATGAAAACACTTCCGGTTTGCAGCGTCAGGAAGATCAGCTATGCCACTTTCACAATAATAGACATCGAAGTAGGCGGTGTGGTAAATATCCTCGAGTACGACAACCCTGAAACCTTCGTCGTGCGCAACAATGAGGTATTTGAACCTGGCTGGCAATGTATGCTGCTTTCGTCAGAAAAAGGAAAAGGCAAGGAATTGCGTAGTTGCTCCTTTATACCGGAAAAAGAGGATCGTATCATTTTTTGTTCGGACGGAATAGTGCAATCAGGTCTGGGTACCGATGCCCTTCCCTTTGGCTGGGAGCGCGACCGGCTGGTTAATTTCAGTCTGAAAGAGATCAGGGCAAACCGCTTGATCTCGGCCTCCGAATTGGGCGAACATGTGGTGAAAAAAGCATACCAGAACGATTATTTCGAATTAAAAGACGACGCCAGTTGCGCAGTGATTTATTTCAGAGACCCCCGAAAACTCCTGATTTGCACAGGCCCTCCGTTCGAAGAGGAGAACGATAAGGTTTATGCCGGAAAAGTAGCTGATTTTGTCGGTAAGAAAGTTCTTTGCGGCGCCACTACAGCCGATATTATCTCGCGCGAATGGAAGAAAACCATCGAAGACACCTTCGACTTCATTGATCCTGACCTGCCGCCGGTTTCCTACATGGAAGGCGTTGATTTGATCACCGAAGGCATCCTGACGCTCACCAAAGTATCCAACCTGCTAAAGGATTACAACCAAAACACCGTTCTTGACAAAGGCCCCGCCGGCATGATTACCAGCATGATTCTTCAAAGCGATGAGATTGATTTTATCGTCGGAACACGTATCAACATAGCACACCAGGACCCAAGCCTCCCGGTGGAACTGGAAATCCGCCGCACTGTAGTTAAACGGATCGCCACCACACTTGAAGAAAAATTCCTGAAAGAGGTGAAAATTGAATTCATTTAGAATTAACTTCAGGTAAATCAGACGACCGGCAAAAAATGCTGAATTGCTTTTTGATTTGAACTGTAAGTTTAATTTTTCGTTAATTCCTTTACTGGTGGACTTCTGATGGACTAAAACAGTAGCTTTGAACGTTTTCTGAACTTTAATCCGCGATTATGAAAACAATTTACATCCTTCGCCATGCAAAGTCTTCGTGGGAGTTTCCGCATCTTAGCGACGAAGAGCGCCCGTTGATTGATAAAGGGAAAAAGCGCACCCGGCTGATAATCCAGTACCTTCAGGATAACAATATCTTCCCGGATATCATCATCTCCAGCCACGCAACCAGAGCCTGCGAAACAGCCAAAATCGTTGCCCGTGCAATTGGCTATCCATCCGATAAAATCCTGATCAACAAGACGATTTACCACGCTGATGAAGACAATCTGATTGACCAGTTTTACGATATTTCCGACCAGTTCAGCTCGGCCATGCTTGTTGGTCATAACCCAACCCTGACCAACTTTGTGAACCTTTTCCTGGATGAAAAGATCGAGTGGCTGCCCACTTCCGGGCTGGTAAGCATCAGTTTCCAAACCGATAAATGGGTGGAAATCAGCGCTTCCAAGCACAAGGTTGATTTTGTTGTTACTCCATCCCAACTTAAAAGCAAAGCCTGATTATGAATAAAAGTGAAAAGAAATTCCCGATGATCAACCGGGAAATCAGCTGGTTGCACTTTAACGACCGCGTGTTGCAGGAAGCCCGCGACGAATCAACCCCATTGATTGAGCGGCTGAAGTTTCTTGGCATTTTTTCCAACAACCGCGACGAGTTTTTCAGAGTCCGTGTGGCTACCCTCAACAGGATGCTGAAAGTGGAGCAACTGGATTACAAAATCAAGATTTCACCCGCCGAAATCCTCAAACAGATTTACGAAATCGTGGGTGAACAGGAAAAAGTGTTCACGGAAACTTTCAAGGATATTGTTGAAAAATTAAAAGAGGAAAATGTGCACATCATTAACGATGAACAACTTACATCTTCCCAATCGGAATTTGTTACCGATTATTTTCTCAACAATGTGCGCCCGTTCCTGTTTCCTATAATGATCGAAAACCTACATGCCACCGACGATGTTGAGGATCGGTCGCTTTACCTCGCAGTGCACATGACTTCATCCGAAAGCCCTGACAAAGAGGATTATGCCGTAATCAGGCTCCCAACCGACCAGGTTTCAAGGTTTTTGATTTTGCCGGAAGATGAAGGCAAAATCTACATTATCCTGCTTGATGACGTTGTAAGGCACGGTTTGCAGTACATCTTCTCCATTTTTGGATACGATAAATACCAGTCGTTTGCTTTCAAAATTACGCGTGATGCCGAACTGGATCTGGACAATGACGTACAGAAAAGCTTTCTGGAGATTATGGCCGAAAGCATCAAACAGCGGGAGCAAGGCGAGCCGGTTCGCTTTGTTTACGATGATTCCATTCCCAGGCCATTCCTGAAAAAGATCAGGCAAAAGCTTCGTATTCAGGAAGATGACCACCAACGTGGCGGCGGGCGATATCACAATTTCAAAGATTTTATGGCATTCCCTAAAGTGGGTTCGCCCAAACTCATTTATCCCCCTTTTAAACCATTGCCTCACAAGGGTTTAACCATCCATTCGAGCATTTTCAGGGAAATACGGAAACGAGACATAATGCTTCATTATCCTTATCAGTCGTTCCAGTATATTGTGGATTTGCTGCGCGAAGCCTCGATAGATCCGGATGTCCGCTCGATAAAGATGACTTTTTACCGTGCTGCCAGCAACTCTAATGTGATGAATGCATTGATGAACGCTGCACGTAATGGGAAATCGGTAACCGTTTTTCTTGAAATCCAGGCGCGCTTTGACGAAGAGGCCAATATCTACTGGGCTGAGCGGCTGCAAAAAACCGGTGTCAAAATCCTTCCAACTATCCCAGGCCTGAAGGTGCACGCCAAGCTTATATTGATCCGCCGCAAGGAAAACCAGTCCAACGTATATTACGCCAACATCAGCACCGGCAACTTCAACGAGTCCACAGCAAAGGTATATGCCGATAAGAGCCTGCTCACCGCCGACCAGGATCTGGCCACCGATGTTTACAAGGTTTTCCAGTTGTTCGAGTCCCGCTATTTTATCCCGAAATTCAAGAAACTGATTGTGTCGCCGTTCGAAACCCGCGATTTTTTTATCAGGCTGATTAACAGGGAAATAAGAAATGCCAAAGAGGGCAGAGAGGCCTGGATGGTGCTTAAGCTCAACAGCCTGGTTGACAAGAAATTGACCTACAAGCTTTATGAAGCAAGCAATGCAGGAGTGAAAATCAAAATAATTGCCCGCGGAATTTGTGTTTTGATCCCCGGTTTAAAAGGTGTCAGCGAAAATATCGAAGCTTTCAGCGTGGTGGATAAATACCTCGAGCATGCGCGGGTTTATGTATTTTGCAATGGAGGCGAAAATGAGTTTTTCATCTCATCCGCCGATTGGATGCAACGCAACCTCGACTATCGCATCGAAGTTACCACCCCAATCACCGATCCGGTGATTAAATCTGAGATTTGGAAAATCCTGCAGATTCAGCTCAACGACAACTGCAAAGCCCGCCTGATCAGCGCCGAGAATGTAAATCAATACCGCAAAACCGACAATCCCACCCCCATCAGGTCGCAGTTTGAGATCATCAGGCATTTCCAGGAGCAGTATGACGAACAAGGCTGACGGGTTGCTCTGACAACCCCTGACAGGGTTTTTGGAGTTGATTACCCCTGACAGGGTTTCAAACCCTGTCAGGGGTGGTTGATTCAATAAGGTAATAAGGTCAAAAATATCTCTTGCTTTCCCATTTCTACTAAGGTTGGGAAAGGGGATAAGGTTTTTTAGGATCAGGGAAAGCTTATCATTAAAAAATACCTTAATAGATATAACATGCCCCCGCCACCAGCTAACCTTATTGATTTATTATCAATTGGTTATCACGGAGTTGACAACCCCTGACAGGGTTTTTGGAGTTGATTACCCCTGACAGGGTTTGTGCCAAAGGCATCCCTTCGGGAAAACCCTGTCAGGGGTGGTTGATACAATAAAGTCAATGAAATTCCGGGTTACCCCAATTCTACTGAAGTTTTGGAATGGGGATATTGGTTTTCGGAATCGGTAAATTTTTAAACAATCAATGAATCCTACCAAAGCGATTTAAAAAACTTACTAATTTTGAACCCATAAAATGACCTCTGGAATCTCCTTTAATTTGCTTTGGAAAAAGTTATGAAAAGATTACTCCTCTTACAAATTTTCCTGCTTTTTGGCCTGTGCTCTTTTTCTCAATCTGTTGACGAAATCAAACGAAACACCGCTACCTATCTTTGGGGCGAAGGTACCGGAAGCACCATCAGTCGCGCCGATCAGGAAGCATTAGCCAATCTCATCAGCCAGATCAGTGTGTTTGTGGAAAGCCTGACTGAGAGCGCTGCCAATGAAGTTCAGGAGGGCGACTTTTTTCAGTTCAAAGAGTCGTTCAAGGCGAGCGTTAACACTTACTCCAATGCAACTCTCCGCAATGCCGATCAGATCGTGCTCAGCGACGAGCCCAATGCGCGCGTATTCCGCTACATCAAAAGGTCAGAAATTGACCGCATTTTTGCCGAACGCGCCAACAAAATCAAAGAATTTGCGCGCTATGGAGAGGTGGCCGGCAAGGAGAACAAAGTTGCCGATGCTTTGCGCTACTATTATTGGGCTTTAACGCTTCTGCGCTCCCATCCCGACGGCAATAGCCTCATTTACAACACAATGCAGGGGCAAATAGCGCTTCTTGCTACATGGCTGCACAATCAGATCAATGGTATTCTGCTGGACGTGCAGATGACTGTGGATGGAACACAACATCGCACCAATTACTGGGAATACTTTTTAAAGATAACCTACAAAGGAAAACCGGCGGTAAATTTTGATTTTGTCTATTGGACAGGCCGGAATTACTCATCGTTGATCAGCGCGCGCAACGGTCAGGCGATTGTCGAAATTATGGGAGAAAATAAAGTTGAACTGATTGATATCAAGGCAGAGTATATGTTTGAGGGAGAGGCCATACTTGACCAGGAGCTGCGCGATGTGATGCAACGTATAGAAATGATACCTTTCAGAAACAACCACTACAAAGTTCCTGTTGGCCAGCCAATCAGCAAGGAGACAAAAGCTGATGCCAAAGCAACAACTGGCGGCGTGAGTAAAACCAGCGAAGCGCTGCAGTTGGCTGACAGCAGACTTTATGCAGAAAAAATGAAAGAACTCATTGCAGCCATCCGAAAGAAAGAATTCGAGACCGTCAAACAACTCTTCACCCCGGAGGGTTATGATATCTACACCCGCATTCTTGCATACGGAAAAGCAATCGTTATTAAGGAGCCGGAACTGGTTTATCTGCAAACCGATAAAAGCGTTGTCGTTCGTGCAATCCCCATGCAGTTTGGGTTTCCAAACAACAGCCGTCAATTTGTGGAGGATGTGGTTGTTCATTTCAATAGCAACGCGCTGATCAGCAACATCACTTTCGGACTTGATCAGATTGCCGTGGACGATATTATGGGCAAAGAATTATGGACACCGGAAGCCCGATGGATATTGATCAATTTCCTGGAAAACTATAAAACCGCATTTGCACTTAAAAGGATTGAATACATCGAAAGCATTTTCGACGACCAGGCATTGATCATTGTAGGCAGGGTGGTTAAAGATGCCCCAACACGCGAGAATCCTTACCTGAACAACTACATTGTGCAAAATAACCGTTTGACCAAAAGCCAGTACATCCGCAATTTGCGACATGCATTCAGCAGCAACGAATTCATCAACATCAGGTTCGAAGACAATATTATTACCAAAGCAGGCAAAGGCGGCGAGGTGTATGGCATTCAGATCAGGCAGGATTATTTTTCGACCAACTACGGCGATACCGGCTATCTGTTCCTGATGGTGGATGTGAACGAACCCGATACGCCGGTGATCCACGTGCGCACATGGCAACCGCACAGGAATGCTGATGGAAGTATTTATGGATTGGGGGATTTTTAATTAAACAACCCAAACCTGACAGGTTTTTGAAACCTGTCAGGTTTGAAAAAAACAAACGCATGAAGAAAAAATTTACCTTGCTTTTTTACACTCTGCTGATTGGCGGCGCCCTCACCGCCCAGCAAATTGGCGTGGAATCATTCCGCATGCTCGAAAACGACATGGATGCCCGTGTGCATCACCCCAAAAAAGATCAGAACGGAGAGGTGGCGGCTTTGATAAAAATCGTGACCACCGAAACCGGTTTTACCTTTGATGGCGGATCGCTGGGGATTGTTGCAACGGATCAAAAAGTAGCCGAAATCTGGGTGTATGTGCCACGCGGCGCACAGCGCATCACCATCCAGCATCCAAAACTTGGCGTGCTGCGCGACTATGCCTACCCCGTCGCCATTCAGCCGGCCACCGTTTACGAGATGCGGATGGTTACCGGACGGGTGGAAACCACGGTGATACCCGCCGAACTGCAAAGCCAGTGGCTGCTGATCACTGCCGAGCCTAATACGGCGCTCATTTTTTTAAATGATGCTTTTGAGGCTACGGGCATTCTGCAAAAGCGCCTGCTCCCCGGCTCCTACACCTATCGCATCGAAAACAACCTTTACCACACGGAAGCAGGCATAATTGCAGTAACCACCGAACAGCGGGCCGAGTTGAATGTGTCGCTCAGGCCAAACTTTGGCTTTATTCGGGTTAATTCGAGTCCGGAGACCGGTGCAAGGGTGATGATTGACGGTAACGATGCCGGATTTACTACCAACGGAACCAGCCAGAGGCTGAAAAGCGGCGACTACACAGTTACCGTTATCAAAGACCAGTTCCAGCCTGCCAGCCAGACTGTAACCGTGAGGGACAACGAGACCACAGCCATTGCCCTCGACATGGCGCCCAACTTCGCCACCGTGGAAATAAAACTCCCCTCAGATGCCACCCTCTTTATCAACAACGAAAGCAAAAGCGCCGGCAACTGGAGCGGGCGACTGGCTGCCGGCGTTTACACCATCGAAGCGCGCAAGGATAAA
>Ga0209835_1000477_pt1 | contig 26404 bp, 20 predicted proteins | sample LakKivwa52mmetaG_FD_184138 | JGI IMG/M metagenome (GOLD analysis project Ga0209835, IMG submission 184138) | Anoxic lake water microbial communities from Lake Kivu, Rwanda to study Microbial Dark Matter (Phase II) - Lake Kivu water 52m metaG... | ecosystem: Environmental > Aquatic > Freshwater >... | reverse complement strand
CCTGTGCCACCGGAATACAACATCTCCGGTAGCCCGGTTTCCAAGCCGTGGCCTCTTTCATACGCCCCGGTTATAGATATAGCAGATTCCATTTCAATTGTCTACTAAAATATTTGTCGCTGTAGTACTAATCAATGTCATATGTTGAGACTTGACCCCTTATTCCTTTCCATAAGGGGATACCGGAGCTCCAATCCTGTCTATATGAAAAACCTTAGCGATTGGCTAACCAAGTTGGGGTGGCTTGCGCTGACGCTCGAAAAGATTCAGGAGATTGATGTCAATCCGCTTGTGATAGTGGACGGAGAGCCCGTGGCAGTGGACGCAACGATTATTCTAAGGCATTAAGATGATCGGGCATCGTCAATAATAAAGTCACAGTACTGATCTCCCGCTGAGATACAAGATGTTACTGAACACTTAAAATTAGGATTTCCTGTCAAACCGACTCCTATACCTTCAATAGCAGCCCTATGTAGCGTATGACAAAGTTCGGGGGGATAGAATTGATAGAGCCGGCAGGAAGTATGGCGCTTTATCCCTCGGATGGAGGACTTCTCTATCCACTGATAGGTTTCGCCATAAATCTCGCTAGCAAAATCCATACACTTTGCCACGCCACTGATGTTCTTTTCATTTTTTTTGACCCCAGCAATTTTCGCCATCTTTTCTCCGCCCCATACGCGATGGGCTTCTCTCCATGCCTCCTCCATGCACTCGAGGCCTTCAGGTCCATACTTTTCCAAGATCGCTTTGACGGTGATGCCCAAAAGCATGGCCAAAGCTTTCGTTCCTCTATCAAATTTTTCCTTGTTCGATAACTTTTTCATACCCTCTCCTGCTCGGACATATTCAAGAAACAGTTTCTCCTGCAAACAACCTGATGATTCTTTTTACTTTCCCTCCCTCGGGTTTTGGAATTGATTTGGGAGGAACCAGCTCAATTTCGGCATGAAACGTCAACATGTCTTGAATCTTAGTCTGGATCTTCCTCTTCAGCCCCTCAAAATCATCTGGTCTTATTCCCTCACCATGTTCCACCTTCAGATTCAGGGAAGTGTATGGCCCCGGCTTGTCGAGCATTATCAAGAAATCCCCGGTCACCTCTGGTCTCATACTGATAAGGACCTCGAATATCCCGCTTGGGAAAACATTGACTCCCTTGAGATGGAGCATATCATCGCTCCTTCCAATCATTTTGAATCTGAAACCAGTTCTTCGACATCTACAGGGACCTGTTCCGAGAATAAGAGCCATATCATGACTCCTGAGCCTGAGAAGTGGTTGGCTTTCTCTTGCCAGATTCGTGTAAACCAACTCCCCTTGGACCCCCTCCTCTATTCTTTTGTCTTCGCCTGTTTCTGGGTCGATAAGTTGTGCGATGAGCGCTCCCTGGGCTAAAAAATGGAGATCCTTTACCTCATCGCATTCTGAAGCAAAGGTGCACAAAACATCCGCCATCCCATAATTTGCATTCGAGGCTCTCATCCCCCAGGTCTCTTCTAAGATTTTCTTAAAATTGGGATCTTCTAACCCTGGTTCTCCACCAAATAATCCCAATTGGAGACCCAGCTCAACCGGCTTAATCCCCAACTCGCTTCTTACCACATCGGCTAAGTAGTTCGGATAGGAAGGGGTTGAAGAAATGGCATTTATCCCAATTTCCTTGATGATCCTGACCAAAAGATTTGAATTTCGAACACCGAAAGGCACAACGGTGGCACCGGTCGTCTCTAAGTTTGTATGGTCTGTAAACCCTCCCATCCATAAACAGTAGTTGAGACAATGAACCACTGTGTGATGCGGTCTAAGTCCACCGGCCCAAAAACACCTCGCTCCAACGTCATTGGTCTGTTTCAAATCTTTTTTCGTCAAGGCAGAGTAAAGGGCTTTTCCTGTGCTCCCTGCTGTGCGATGCACCCTGGCGATCTTCTCTTTTTTCGTTGCCAAATAGTCCCCGTATGGAGGCTCTTTTCCCTGGCTCTCTCGCAACTCCCCCTTCTCAGTGAATGGCAGCTTTGATAAGTCTTCAATATGCTTGATGTTCCTGGGCGATATCCCAGTCTCCGCGAACTTTTGTTGATAAAATGGGGAGTTGCCATAGATATATTCAATCTGTTTTTTTAACTCCACCTCTTCCAATTTTCGCTGACGCGTTGCTGATAGGGTTTCCATCTCTTCATTCCAGAACTTTTTGTACATGACGGTCTCCTTCGAACTCCGCTCCCTTCCGGTCTATTTCTTCTTCTCGATACTTTCCAATTTTTTCTTGATATAGGGGTCTTGAGAACCGGCTGCAACGCACAACATTAAGTGGTCCGTCTCGATCTCAAGGATCTCTTCAAAGCTGGCGCTCATGCCCTGATCGATTGCTATTCTTGATAGCTTAATGGCTAAAGGGGATCGCTCAGCGAGCTTCTTTGCTATCTTTATGGTCTCATCCATCAATTGATCACTCGGGACAACTTTATTCACTAAGCCATATTTCAAAGCCTCCTGAGCATCTATGAACTCGCCCGTGAAGATAAGTTCCTTCGCCTTTCCTAAACCGACGAGGTGGGTGAGAAGTTTTGTCCCTCCCGTGGTGACCGTGAGTCCCACTCCGGTTTCTGGGAAACCGAATTTTGCGTCCTCCGCAGCAATCCTCATATCGCAGCTCATCGCAAACTCGCATCCACCTCCCACAGCATATCCTCTTACAGCCGCAATCAAGGGTTTACCCAGCATGAGTACATTTCGTTGGATGTCTTGTAATCCTTCTGTCTCCTTAAACCATCTTGAAAAGTCCTTCCCGGCAGAACTCTCTTTCAGATCCTCGCCACTGCAAAAAGATCGACCTTCTCCTGTCAAAATGACAACCACAGCTCCTGTATCATTTTTTGCTGTTACCAGCGCCTCATTTAAACCATCAAGGAGCTGCAGGTTAATCGCATTCAGTCTTTCCGGTCTGTTCAGTTTGATGATTCCGATATTCCCTTCCTTTCCATAAAGGACAGCCTTTCCTTCCATTTTTATCTCCTTTTCGTTTCTGATCGAGTTGTCACCAGAGTTGGTATTCGCTTTTTCGAACCAGATGGATTCATCACAATTGGACCAAAACTTTGGTCATTCATCTTAAGATCAGGTTCACCAAGAAAAGAGCGACATCCGGGACATAAGTAACCAATAGAATGGCAGGGAGTGCCCCAAAGATCATAAATATCACTCCTGGTCCAACATATTCACCCAATGGCAAGTTCCCTCCAATACGACCCGCAAGGTAGAGCATAGGGGCACATGGAGGCGATATATTTCCAAGGGCAAGGTTCGTTACTGAAATAGCAGCAAAATGAATAGGATCGACGCCCACTGCTTTGGCAATGGGAAGCAAAATCGCTGCCGAAAGGATATTCCCTGAAATGTCATCCACAAGCATGCCCATGACGATCAAGATAATATTGATGAGAATTAATACGGCCCATCTTTCCTTAGTCACTCCTAAGATGAGTTCTGTCAGTATTTCCGGAACCTTATAGTTTATCAAGATACGACTCATCATTAAGATAAAGAAAAGAAGGATCATCACGACTCCAGTTGTAATCATCGTGGTCTTGATATTTTCAGATAAGGTTTTCAAAGTAAGACCTTTATAAATAAAAAAACCCACAGGTATCGAATACACACAAGACATGGCGGCAGCTTCTGTAGGAGTGAAAATCCCTGTGTAGATTCCACCGAGGATGAGAATCGGCATAAAAAGGGCAAAGGTTGCTTTGCGAGATGATCTCCCTATCAGTTTGATCTGCTCTCCCCATGCCAGCTTTGGTGCCACCTTAATACTTTTCATCTTTTTGCAAAGAATCACATTGATGATGCAATAGAAAACGGTCATGGCAACGCCAGGCCCTACTGTGGAAAGGAATCCAGCCAAAATGGAGATTTGAGCGGTCATGCAAAAAACGATCATCGTAATACTGGGCGGGATGAGAAGAGCTAAAATGCAGGAACTGGCAACAAGGCCGGTGGAATATCCTCTCGAATAACCCTCTCGTTCCATTTCAGGGATCATGACCGACCCAATGGCTGCGATCGCTGCAGAGGCAGATCCAGAGATAGCCCCAAAGATCGCACAGGTCACAATCGTCACAATCCCCAACCCACCCCTGATTCGTCCAAAAATTGACATTGTAAATTCAACGAGCCTCCTCGATATGCCAGCCTCCCTCATCAGACCACCCGCAAGAATAAATAACGGTAAAGTTAATAAGGTATAGGATTCGATGCTGCGGAAGGCCCCGGGTATGGCAAATCTCGGATCTAACCCACCAAAAAGCATAAAGGCAAACCCACCCAGCCCAAATGCGAAACCAACGGGCACACCAGCCAACATTAAAATGACTACAAAAGACATGATGATTGTTACCAATGTCATATTCTATTCCCCAATCTGATCCCGAAGTAAGAAAAATTTTCGCGAATACGTAACCGTTTTTACCAGACAATAGCCTGTCATAAAGACTGCCCCGAAAAGCATGCTGCTCACACTGATCACCCTCGGCCACCAGAGGCCGGTTGTCCTCTCACCTGTTCCATAAAGCCAAAGGGTATATTCATAAGAGTAAATCGTAAAAATAATGCAGGTAATCAGGATGAAAAGAGAGGCTATGAAACGGAGAATGGCGCTGGCACGGGGCGTCTTAAATATCATCCTCGCTACGTCACCAAATACGTGGCTTTCTTCTCGCGTCCCATATATGGCTCCGATAAAATAGACCCAAACAGCCACGAGCCTCGAAAATTCTTCCAGACCGAAAAGGGGGTGTTTAAAAACATATCTTAAAAGCACCTGGAGGAATACGATCAACGCGATGACGCTACCACCGAGGACAATGAGGAAGGTCCCTCCTTTATCCATCTGCTTATCGACCCATATAAGTATCTCTGCGAATCGTCTGTACATCGTTTTATTTCCTATTCTTCCTAAAATACGTCCAAAAGGAAACGAGAAATTGAAAGAGAAGCCCTGAATCCTTCCCCGCTACCCTGCATTGACCTAGGCCAATTTCTGAATTCCGGACTGATTTTTCTTTCTATCCCAACTCCTTTTCAAACTCACCAATCGCGTCATCAAGGATATCCAGCGCAGTATCTATTTCGCTTTCTGTAATGATGTAAGGCGGCGCTATCATCAACGCATCACCCTCCACACCCTGCTCCATGCCGGAAGATGTATAAACGATGCAACCTCTCTCCATTGCCAGCTGGCTCACTTTGCTAGCTGCCATCAGCGCAAGGTCAAATGGTTCTCGGGTCTCTTTATTCTTCACCAGTTCGATGCCCATCAGCATACCTTTGCCGCGGATGTTTCCCACCGATGGGTGTTGTGACAGCCTTTCTTTGGCGCTTCTGTGCAGGTACTCACCCATCCTGGCATTTCTCTCCACCAGCCCCTTCCCTTCGATTTCGTCCAGCACGGCTTTGCAGATGGCACACGAAACCGGATTTCCTGCCGTGGAATAGACATTGAACCAGCGGGCTTTAGCTTTCTCAAATGTTTTGGCAATTCGGTCCTCAACAACCATGGCCCCCATCGGTGCATACCCGCCGGTCATCCCTTTCGCCATGGTGAGTATATCCGGCTGGACATTCCAGTGGTTGATGCCGAACCATGCTCCCGTCCTGCCGAAGACGCAGATGCACTCGTCATCAATGAACAGGACATCGTATTTGTCGCATATCTGGCGAATCAAGGGATAGTACTCCGGCACCGGCACCATGCCCGCCGTTGCCGCGCCGCCGATTGGTTCACACAAGAAGGCCGCAACATTCTCCGGACCGATTTGTTTGATGAGTCGCTCAAGTGCTCTGGCGCAGTTGACCTCGCAATCCGGGTAGGTCAGCCCGTAGGGACAGCGATAGCATAGCGGAGCGTCTATCATCGGGTAGGGTGTCAAGTAGGGCACGAACTTAAGGCGGCGGCTGGTAAAGCCGGTAACGGACAACGAACCCAATGTACTCCCGTGAAAACCCTGCCACCTGGATATGACCACGCGCTTTTCAGATCTCCTCCGCTCTTGAAAGTATTGCAGGGCAAGCTTGATGGCTGAGTCGGTTGCCTCCGAACCGCTGTTGAGAAACTGGATGCGCGTTAGGTTTTGCGGCACCCGTTTCAGGATGCGCTCAGCCAGTTCTCCTTCACGCTCATTGATCCAGAACTTTGACCAGCATAGTTGCAGTTTTCTTATCTGCTCAGCGGCGACCTCTGCCACCTTTTTGTTTCCGTAGCCGATGCAGCAAGTCATCGGGACAGCGGAAAAATCGAGGTACTTTTTGCCAGTATGGTCGATGAGATAGATTCCCTCCCCGTGGTCGCAGATCCGCTCCACCCGAGCGGCATAAGCTCCGAAGAGATTTGCCCTAGCTTTTTGGGCTTCTTCAACTCTGTCCGGCATCTCACTCCCCAATGTATTGGGTTAGGAGGCTCCTCATAGGGAAAAAATTCGTCGTGCTTCGAATCTATCCAGGTAAGTCTATATCGGGATATGACCGGCAAAAATTTACGGATGGCACTGATTTTTACCCTTCGAAAAATAATAAAATCTTTTTAAAGCCAGAGCCCGACCCTACAATGTTATAGGACCGGGCCCCGACATAAGCTATTATTGGGAAATTTTTGTAGCGTGTACCTTCACTTTATCCATGAGGATTTTTCCGAGAAGTTCGTTTTCAATCTTTGGCCAGGCTTTTGTGCGAACAGCTTTTGCATTGGCTTCCCACTCTGCCTGTGTAATTTCATAAACCTTTACGCCTGCTGCTTCCAATTTTTTCTTGAACTCCGTCTCATCCTTTTCAGCCGCCTGTGCCTGTTCAGACATGACCTGATCTGCAGCCTTCATGAGGATCTTTTTATCCTCAGCGGATAAGCTATCCCAGAGTTTCCTGTTCATGCTTAGGAACCAATATTCAAACGCATCCCTCGAAGCAACCCAATATTTCAATGCATCTCGCATCACATAAGCCTCCACAGCAGGGCAGGCTGCTCTAGCATCGACGATTCCCGTCTGTAAGGCTGTGAAAGTTTCCGAAAAGGCAATCGGAGTTGAGATGAATCCTAATGCTGGAATATAAACCTCAAAGATCCGAATGGGTGGAACCCTCATCTTGACCCCCTTGGTGTCTTCGGGGGTCTTCACAATCTTATCTACCCTTTTTGTGAATGCAAACCCGTCCCAAGCATTCAAGTAGATTCCGAGAACTTTCAAGCCAATCCCCGAGTAAAGGTCATCAAAGATCGGCGTTAACCAACCTTTGGATCCGATAGCAGAACGAGCTTCATCCCACGTAGCAAACAGGTAAGGCATAAAGATGAGATTTGTTCTGGGATCATAGGAAGTGGACCCGGCATTTAAGCTCACGTGAAGCGTGCCCATTCGATTTGCTTCAATTTGCTCCATCCAGTCTCCTAATGCCCCAGAGGGATAATAATCTAGTTTGATGCGTCCTTTAGTAGATTCGTTAACGAGTTGTGCAAATTGTTTACACCGTGCAGCTGCCGGATGATCTTCCGCTATCCCTTGACTAATTTTCCATTGATACTTCTTAGCCTGGGCTGTTGCCTCTGTCCCCTGTGAAAGGAGTACTGCAACAGCTAGCAAAATTAACAACAATTTGAAAATGATCGTGCCCTTGTTCTGCATAGGTCTCCTCCTTGTTTTCTGGTCAACTCTCAACAAACTGTTGAAGGTCTCATACCCAATGATCCGAAAAATGATTGATTGCAAACCCCTTATGCCTAATTCTTATCATCACCTCCTTTAAGTAACGGATTTCCTGATACATTTGTCGATGCAGTCCCCATTTGAGCACTCATTCGAAATCTCAGGAATTGTCTTTACGAAAGCAACAAATATGCCAGATTTGATAAAACCATTAAATTCAATTGGTTAGAATTTATTAGCAGTTCCAGGAGGGCGGACTTCAATAAGAACTAAATGGGTTTTAATTCATAATTGTAAAATTAATTTACATTTTCACTTCATTTTGCTTGAAATTGCTGGAATTATCCAATGTTAACATTATTAACATGTAAAATTTATTTACGCTTTTCCAATTTAATGTTGTACTTCTTGGATTTCTTGTAGACAGTCGGCCTCGATATTCCAAGGGCCTTTGCAGTTTTAGCAACATTCCCATGTGAAAGCTTCAATGCCTTTGCCAGTTGTTCTTTTTCAACAAGTCGAATATCCAAAATAGGTGGGCCCACAGGTTTTTGGTCCAGAAACTTTGCTAGGTTTTCATGAAGATCCTCTGCTCTGATAATCCTCTCCTTCACGAAGTTTATTGCCCTTTCGATAATATTTTGCAGCTCCCTCACATTACCAGGCCAGGGATAATCATTAAAAATCTCCAACACCTTCGAATCGACCCCGTTGACCTTCTTTTTCAACATTTGGGCAATTTTTTTCACAAAATGCTGGGTCAATACAGGAATATCTTCTCTCCTTTCTCTTAGGGGTGGGATGTAGATCTTAAGCACATTTAATCTATAGAACAGGTCTTCCCTGAAGTCCCCTGACTCGACAACTTTGGCCAAATCCCTGTTGGAGGACGATATCACTCGAACGTCCACAGGAATGCTTTTATGGTCCCCAATTCGATAAACCTCTTTCTCCTGGATGACCCTTAAGAGTTTATTCTGCATGTCTTTGGGCAAGTCGATTATCTCATCGAGAAAAATAGTACCTCCGTTACAAGCCTCAAATTTTCCCAGCCTTCCACCTTTGAAGGCTCCTGTAAAGGCACCGTCTATATACCCGAATAACTCACTTTCTATTAATTCTCTCGGTATTGCACCGCAGTTGATGGGAATAAACGGACTCCCCTTCCGCTCGCTCATATTATGCACAGCTTGCGCAAACAATTCTTTCCCAGTTCCACTCTCACCCTCAATGAGAATGGGGGAGGTGCTCTTGGATGCCAATTTCCCCATTTCAACGGCTCTGCGTATTTGTGAGCTTACCCCGATGACGTCATTAAATGTAAATTTTACTTCCGTTCCTATCATCCGGCTTGCAAGTTTGCTGACTCTCTTGATTTCCCTAAATGTGTTAACGACCGCAACGATCTTACCCCCCTCATTTCTTATCGGAATGGCTGTATCAATGACATGGATAATCCCTTTACTTGAATTAAGATATAACTCCCTATCCTCATAGCCTTTATTTTTTTCGAGAACCTCATAGACGATAGGTTTCCCCCAATGAATCACATCGCTAAATTTCCTTCCGATTATGTTCGTGGGATCTAGCCTCAAAATCTCCCCACCTTTTTTGTTCAGAAAAATGACGGTACCTCCACCGTCGATCATTAAGAGGCCATCCGATATAGACTCTACGAGAGAGGAATAAATCTTGTTCTTGAGGAAGAGGTCATTGGATGATTCTTCCACAGCGATTTGCTTTTCGAGTGCGAGAGATGTCATATTCAAGAGCCCGAAAATGTATCTGCTATCATGGGGCTCATTTAGGATAACAGCCAAGACGCATTTCACTTGACCCTTGTTGTCCACTATAGGAGATGCATAGCTCGAAAATTCTCTCAAAAGGGGGGCATTATGAGCGTCTCCTATCACTTTGGTAGGTTTCTTGTCAACCAAAGCAAGACCAATGGCATTGTTTCCGAAGTTCTCAATTGAAAAATTTTCACCCTCTGTAAAGATTGGTTTGGAGATGAGGTTCTTTCCAAAATTAGTGAGCAGATAACCGTCAGCATCGAACAAAGATATTAAAGAATTCTGAATATCTAAAAAGGCAAATAACTTCCTTATATAGGGTAACGCAAGTTGAATGAGGTTATTTGAATTCCTCAATCTTGTCCCCATTTCTGACCTAGTGTAGTGTCTCAGTAATATCTTTACAATAATGATTTGTTGTGTTACAGTTGGTGTCATGTGGAAACCAACTGATGCTTTGCCGATGACAACGGAACAGAGGAAAACACTTGAGGGATGGATTCGGGCCAGAACCACGCCGCAGAGAATGGTTTTGCGATCCAAGATTTGTCTGCGTGCAGCCGACGGACGATCCAACAACGCCATTGCCAAAGAACTGGGGACGTCTCGTCCAACGGTTCTGCTTTGGCGAGAACGATTCCTCAAACGGGGGCTTTTGGGATTGTCTGAAGATGCTTCCCATGGTCCGAGCGCTCAACGTTTGGCTCCCCAGAAAGTGAGGGCAGTTGTGGAGGCGACTCTCCAGACAACCCCTCCTGGTGCGACTCACTGGAGTACCCGGATGATGGCCGAAGAACTGGGCGTGAGCCGTTCCAGCGTTGCACGAATTTGGAATGCCCATGGGTTGCACCCCCATCGGACCAAGACGTTCAAGCTGTCCAACGACAAACGGTTTGTTGAAAAATTGACAGACGTTGTCGGTCTCTATTTGAATCCTCCGGATAAAGCCCTGGTGCTGTGTGTCGATGAAAAGTCGCAGATCCAAGCGCTGGATCGAACCCAACCTGGGTTGCCGATGAAAAAAGGGCGATGTGGGACCATGACGCATGATTATAAACGTAACGGGACTAATTGTCTTTTTGCAGCGCTCAATGTCCTTGAAGGCACAGTGATCGGCACCTGTTATCCGCTTCATCGCAACGAAGAATTTCTCAAGTTTTTACGTAAGATTGATCGTGACACTCCTCGGAAACGAGATCTTCATTTGATCCTGGACAATTATGGTACTCACAATCATCCTAATGTGAAAATATGGCTTCAACATCATCCGAGATTCCACTTACATTTTACACCGACAAGTTCTTCTTGGTTGAACCTCATAGAACGATGGTTTGGTGAAATCACTCGCAAGAGGATCCGCCGAGGCGTATTCAAAAGCGTTCCAGAGTTGGTTGCCGCGATCAAAGAATTTATCCAATTAAACAATCAAAACCCCAAGCCCTTTGTATGGACCAAGAAAGTTGAAGAAATCTTGGAGAAAGTCAATCATTGTAAAGCCGTTACTGAGACACTACACTAGGTTATGGGAAAGAGGGCTCTTTATTATCTCTGTAACAATTCTTCTCTTTCCCCCAACCCCTTTACTCGACCTTTTGGGATTAATCTATTTTCAGGACTAATTCTTTATCAGTGGAGGCATAGGAGGGAACAATTTAGTGCCAAAACTAATTGAAAGGAGGAAGGGAAGATGAAAAAGATTTTAGTCTTTATGTTTGTTTTATTGATGGTTCTCTCGTTTAACTCAATTGGTTATGCACAAAAGATGGAATTAAGCATTGGATCCGGAACCCATGGGACAGGCCCATACCTTTGGGCAACGGTAATGTCCCAGGTTGCTAATGAGCACTTGACAAAATCACGTATTTCCTCTCAAGTCACCCCTGGGTATGCTGCAAACATGGCAATGATAGGCTCAGGCAATCTCTCTTTAGCCCATTGTTCACCGGATAACGCTAACGATGCATATCACGGGGTTGGGCGGTGGAAAGATAAACCCTACAAAAAGATCAGGGCTTTGTTTAATACCATTCCCATGATGCTTCATGTAGTAATTCCTGCAAAATCGAATTTTGTTAAGTTTGAGGATTTGAAAGGGAAAAGAGTCAATGTGGGTTCACCTGGAACGGCTACTGAGAATTTATGCAAACAGGTTTTGAATGCTTATGGATGGACCCTAAATGACATTGTTCCTAACAAATATACAACTGGGGAAGTTCCTGGAGCCATTAAAGATGGTAATCTAGATGCTGGAATGCTTTATTCTCAGATCCCATTAGCTGCGTTACAAGACACAGCACTTACTTTTCCAATCAGATTGATCTCTTTTGAAGGGAAAATTCAGGATTTACTGGCCAAACAAACAGAAGGTCTACAAAACGCATCGATCATCCCTGCTGGTTCGTATAAAGGCATAGATAAGGATGTTCCTACAGTGGGCTATTTGGTTACTTGTGTGGCTAGTGTTGATATTCCCGAGGATGTCATCTATGAATATACGAAGGTAACATGGGAGCGTTTGGATGATCTTGCCAAGGCCCATGCTGCGGGTAAAACAATGCAACTAAAAAATGCACTGACAGGTATTCGAATCCCATTACATCCGGGAGCAGAAAAATATTTCAAAGAAATTAAATTAATAAAATAGGATTCCACGTTATCAACACTTGACTCAATGAAGGAAAAAGAAATTACATGGAAATAAAAATAAGGCAATTATCGGATGCCAGGCAGAAGAAGTAGGTGAGCATCAGGGCTTCATAGTTAAATCGCTCGTTGATCTATCTGGTAAGGATGTTAGCGTAAGCTTGTTAAATGTGGATCAAGGAGTATTAGGCCAGTACCAGCCCATAGCCATTCGGGCACTCATTTCTTTTTAGTTTCAGAAGGTTTATTAGAACTGGAGGTTGATGGTCAAATCTTTTCAGTACCAAATGGTTTATGTGTTGAGATCCCTCCGGAGAGGACCCATCAGCTTCGCCGCCAAGGAAAAAGAGGGGTGACAATTATAGCTATAATGAAGTTCTTCGTTAGTATAAAAGACCTCTTTCCGGATGGTTTATTTGATTATTAGAATGGGATTGGAGGGAAAATATTGAAGACGTCACGACTGAGAGAGTTAATCCAAAGGGATAAGATATTAGTGATACCCGGCGCTGTCGATGCACTGAGTGCGAAGCTGATCGAAGCTATTGGATTCGAAGCTGTATATATGACCGGTTTCGGTACTGCTGCTTCAATCTTTGGCCTTCCAGATATTGGTTTGCTCACAATGACAGAAATGGTCGATAATGCTAAACGGATATGTGATGTTGTGAATATCCCTGTCATTGCTGATGCAGATACTGGCTATGGCAATCATCTTAATGTGATGAGGACCATGGAGGAGTATCAAAAAGCGGGTGTTTCAGGTCTTCACATAGAAGATCAAATCGCCCCCAAGAAATGTGGACATATGGAAGGACATAAATTGATTTCCATTGAGGATATGGTTTTAAAGGTGAGGGCTGCTGCTTATAAAAGAGACAAGGATTTTGTTTTAATCATAAGGACTGATGCGATCTCAGCGGAGGGGTTTGATGGAGCAATTTACAGGGGAAACACATATTTAAAAGAAGGCGCAGACGTCATTTTTATTGAAGCACCTCAGACCATGGAACAGTTAGAAAAAATTCCTAAACTCATTGACGGGCCAGTTTTAATTAGTATAGGTCCTAAAACGCCCAATTTGCATTTTAAAAGGTTTGAAGAGATGGGTTATTCAATCATCATCTATCCATCCATTTGTCACACAGCTTCTATCTTAGCCATAAGAGAGGCCTTATCTGAGCTGCAAGGAAAAGGGATAGTAAAGCAATGGGCTGAAGCGGGTGTTCCTTTTGATGAAATGCTAAACTTTTTAGGATTACGAAAATATAGAGACTTTGAGGATAAATTATTGAATTTATGAAGTCCATTTGTAACAGTTTCTGATTATTGTTCTTACAGATTGATGGTAGAGGGTGATTTCAATTCAATTGCTGTGGGTACGATGAAAAGGGTGAGCAATGGAAGATTCTTATAAGGAATTAGGAAAAGAGATTGCAGGAGAAAAGGTTAAAGTTGACGAAACTCAATTTGAAGGGACTGTTACATATACCAGTAAAATAGTAAATCGTGTTATTAGCATTCTTGCCATCACTATGGCATCTTTTCAACTCTACACGGCATTCTTTGGAACTTACAAGACCGGGGTAGTTCACAATTCTTTACACTTGGCATTTGCGTTTATCATTTACTTTCTTCTTTATCCATTGAGAAAAAAGGGGAAAGCCGCCCGGCCTGCAATGATTGATATCTCCTTCTCCCTCATTGGTTTATTTTCCGCAGGATATGTAGTTATCTTTTTTGACGAAATTGCCTCTCGAGTTGGGTTTGGGTTCACTTTTTGGGATATTTTTTTTGGTGGAATATTAATTTTAGTAGTCCTTGAAGCAGCCAGAAGGACAAATGCTGTATTTACAGGTTTAGCCGTTGTTTCAATTTTATATGCATTATGGGGCCATAACTTACCTGGAATCTTTAGACATGCACAATTTGACCTCGAAAGATTAATCTATTTGCAATCCTTTTCACAAGAAGGAATTCTCGGAGTTATTTTGTCGGTATCTGCAACCTATCTTTTCCTATTTATCCTCTTCGGTGCTTTTCTAAATAAAAGCAATGCAGGAAAATTTTTTATTGATGGAGGATTTGCTTTAGTGGGCCGTTTTACAGGGGGCCCAGCAAAGGCAACGGTTATCACAGATGCAGCCTTTGGAACAGTTACGGGAAGTGGACTTGTCAGTGTGGTCACGACGGGGGTTTTTACCATTCCTTTAATGAAAAGGGTCGGTTTTAAGCCAGAAGTAGCGGCTGCGGTAGAATGTGATACATCAATGGGTTCTCAATTTATGCCCCCCGTAATGGGAGTTGCGGCTTTTATCATGGCTGAACTAACAGGAATTGCTTATGGAAAAATTTGCGTTGCTGCACTCCTTCCGGCATTTATTTATTTTTTCTCATTTTTCCTTTCCATTCATATTTATGCAACAAAAAACAATCTAAAAGGGTTAAAAAAAGAAGAATTGCCAAGGCTTCGATATGTTTTAAGAGACTATGGACATCTTGCCATACCTATTGCTGTATTAGTTTGGGCACTTATGTTTCGTGGTTATACTGCAACCAAAGCCGGGACTTTGGCTATTGTTACATTGGTTGTAGTAGGAATGGTGAGGAAAACGACCCGGATGGGGGTTAAAGAAATTTTGTCCGCAATGGAAGAGGGTACAAAAAATGCTCTTCCTATCATTATTCTTTGTGCTTGCGTTGGTATTGTCATCGGGAATTTAATAGTTACAGGTTTGGCATTTCGATTTACAGAGATTGTTGTTGCCTGGGGAGGAGCAAGTATTTTTCTTACCCTCATATTGGCTGCAATCGTTAGCATCATTCTCGGAATGGGAATGCCTTCGCAAGCAGCTTATCTTATTATGGCAATTTTTGCAGCACCAGCGATTGTTAAGATAGGAGTTCCTATATTAGCAGCCCATCTTTTTGTTTTTTATTTTGCAGTTTTTTCAGGGATAACCCCTCCTGTAGCGATGGTAGCAGTTTGTGCTGCAGGAGTTGCCAATACAAAGTGGTGGAAAGTGTCTTTTTCGGCAATGCGATTAGGTATCATCGGCTTTATTCTACCATTTTATTGGATTTACGATCCAGCCCTCTTGATGGAAGGTCATTGGATAGAGATTTTTAAAGTGATGTTCTTCGTCTGTATGGGCACAATTGCACTCGTCGGTGGAATTTATGGTTACCTTCTAAAACCCAACAGTTTATGGGAAAGAGGGCTCTTTTTAATTTCTGCCGCAATTCTTCTCTTTCCCCAAACACCTTTGCTTGACATATTGGGATTAGGTTTGTTTATAGGACTTATTCTTTATCAGTGGAAAATTCGGAAGGCACAATTGACTACCAAAACTATTTGAAAGGAGGAAGGGAAGATGAAAAAGATTTTAGTATTTATGTTTGTTTTATTGATGGTTCTCTCATTTAACTCAATGGGTTATGCACAAAAGATGGAATTAAGCATTGGATCCGGAACACACGGATCAGGCCCATACCTGTGGGCTACGGTTATGTCTCAGGTTGCTAATGAGCACTTGACAAAATCACGTATTTCCTCTCAAGTCACTCCTGGATATGCTGCAAACATGGCAATGATTGGGACTGGAAAACTCTCTTTAGCCCATTGTTCGGTGGATAATGCTAACGATGCGTATCACGGGGTAGGTCGGTGGAAGGATAAACCTAATCCAAAGATTAGGGCTTTGTTTAATACCATTCCCATGATGCTTCATGTAGTAGTACCTGAAAAATCGAATTTTGTTAAGTTCGAGGATTTGAAAGGGAAAAGAGTCAATGTGGGTTCACCGGGAACGACTACGGAGAATTTGTGCAAACAGGTTTTGGACGCTTATGGATGGACTTTTAAAGATATTGTTCCAAACAAATATTCAACTGGTGAAATCCCTGGGGCCATCAAAGATGGGAATTTGGATGCAGGAATGCTCTATTCCCAGATCCCATTAGCTGCATTGCAGGATACTGCCCTTACTTTTTCAATTAGGTTAATCCCTTTGGAAAGGAAAATCCAGGATTTACTTGCCAAGCAGACAGAGGGTTTACAAAACGAATCGATTATACCTGCTGGTTCGTATAAAGGCATCGATAAAGATGTTCCTTCAGTAGCCTTTTATGTGACTTGTGTAGCCAATGCTGATATCCCGGAGGATGTCATCTATGAATATACGAAGGTAACATGGGAGCGTTTGGAAGATCTTGCCAAAGCCCATGTAGCAGGGAAAACCATGCAACTAAAAAATGCACTGACAGGTATTCGAATCCCATTACATCCGGGAGCAGAAAAATATTTCAAAGAAATTAAATTGATTAAATAGAGAATAACAATCAATCAATAAAGATATAATTACACCCTAATGAACCACCGGCTCCGATGGAGGTTCATTAGATTACTACAGAAGTTGAATTTTCATTCATGTCTATTCGAGTAGAAGAGTACTACAGGTATCAAAGCTTTTCCTGTGATACTTACCCTTAAAGGAGTAGTTATGAAAAAAGAGGGCAATGGAAATATAAACAGAACCGCAAGGTTAGTAAAATTTATCAAGGACTTAAGGTTTGAAAAATTACCAAAAGATGTTGTCGAGTTAACAAAACTATTAATCCTCGATCTGATTGGGGTGGGACTTTTCAGTTCGATAAAAGATTCTTCAAAAATTATCTCCAGGTTTGCTAAAGAATCTGGTAGTCAAGGAGTGTGTACTGTCTTTGCCCACTCTTATAAAACTAGCCCCCAATATGCGGCGCTGGTGAATGCCACTATGGGGCATGGGTTCGAATTCGATGACACCCATGATCCATCTGTTACCCATCCTGGAGCCGTTGTCATTCCGGCAGCCCTGGCTTTAGGGGAAAAACAACATATAAATGGAAAGCATTTCATCACATCCGTAGTAGCTGGATATGAGGTGATGGGCAGGGTAGGGATGGCGGTTGGTCCAATGTTAATAGAAAGAGGGTTTCATCCAACATCAGCAAATGGGCCTTTTGGTGCAATCGCGGCAGCCGGGAAAATTTTGAATTTAAATGAGAAGCAGTATCTCAATGGGTTTGGGATTGTTGGATCAATGGCCTCGGGAATCGTTGAATTTTCCCAGGATGAAGAAGGGACAATGATAAAGAGACTCCATGCTGGTATGGCAGCCGAAAACGGAGTCTCTGCAGCCCTTCTCGCAAAGAAGGGATTTACTGGACCCTCCCGGGTCTTGGATGGAAAGTTTGGTTATTGCAGGGTATTTTCAATCTCACCGGTTCTGGAGAAGATTGACGGTCATCTTGGAGAAGATTTCATTATAAGACACATCAGCGTTAAGCCCTATGCTTGCTGCCGGTTGTTTCATTCTACTCTCGATGCAATTAAAGTGATGAAAGAGAGCAAAAAATTCAATACAAAACAAATAAAAACAATATCTGTTGGAGGCCCCAAAATATCTGTGGCTCAGCATATGGTTTATGAGCCAAAATCCATCATGGCTGCTCAGTACAGTCTTCCCTTTATTACTGCTATTGGGATGTTGAAGGATGTAGAAGATCCAAATGTTTTCCATGATAAACTTATAAGGAATAAGGAAATATTGGGTTTCGCAAAAAAGGTTTCAGGATTTGAGGATCAAGAATTGGAGAGTGTTTTCCCTGAGAAATTTGCATCAAAAGTTATCATCGAACATGTGGACGGTACAAAAGAAGAAATGGTCGTTTATGATTCGAGAGGGACTCCAGTAAAAAGATTAACTGAAGAGGAAATGGTGATAAAATTTAAAAAAATCACAAAAGGTTGTTTTAATGAGAAGAAGCTAAAAACAATCTTAGAAAAAGTGATGGTAATCGAAGAGTTGAAAGATATCTCAACCCTTACGGAATTGTTAGGAAGAAAATAATATACCTATAAAAGTACGATTCCAAAAATGTATAAATGCCATAGTAAAGATGGTTCGTCTAATGTTTCCAAGTGGTATTGAGGGAAGATAGAGGCTGAAGATGGGAATGACAATTACGGAAAAAATATTAGCTGCTCATGCAGGGTTGGAAAAAGTCGAGGCGGGAGAGTTGATCCAAGCAAAAATCGACATCGCTTTGGGAAATGATATAACCATTCCATTAGCCATCGAGGAAATAGAGAAAACCGGAGCCAAGGAGATTTTTGACCGCCATAAGATTGTACTCGTCCCTGATCATTTTGCCCCAAATAAGGATATTAAATCGGCTGAGAACTGCAAACGCATGAAGGAGTTCGCCCAACAACACCAAATTGTTCATTACTTCGAAGTCGGTGAAATGGGGATTGAACATGCGCTCCTTCCTGATCATGGGATTGTTTTACCCGGAGATGTAGTGATAGGAGGAGATAGCCACACTTGTACATATGGAGGGGTGGGAGCTTTCTCAACAGGAGTGGGGAGCACCGATTTAGCGGCAGCGATGCTCACGGGGGAACTCTGGTTCAAGGTTCCAGAGTCAATGAAATTCATATATAGAGGAAAACTACTAAAATGGGTTGACGGTAAAGATCTCATTCTCTACACCATTGGAGACATTGGAGTGGATGGAGCCTTGTACAGAGCAATGGAATTTACTGGATATGTGGTCGAAAAGCTCTCTATATCAGGAAGATTTACAATGGCGAATATGGCGATTGAGGCAGGTGCAAAGAATGGGATCTTCCAGCCAGATCGGGTGACTGAGGAATATATTCAGGGAAGGGCTTCCAGACCTTATCGAATATTTCGGAGCGATCCGGATACCCATTATGTTGAAGTGAGGGAATATGATGTGAGCAAGATCGAACCTCAAGTTGCTTTTCCGCATCTACCCAGTAACACAAAGCCTATCAGCGAGGTGGGCGATATCTCCATCGATCAGGTTGTCATCGGATCTTGCACCAATGGGAGGCTTGAAGATCTTCGGGTAGCTGCTGAGGTTCTTCGGGGGAATAGGGCGGCGCCTTATGTTCGGTTGATTATCATCCCAGCCACACAGGAAATTTATCGTCAGGCCATCAGGGAGGGGCTTGTAGAAATCTTCCTGGATGCGAAAGCGGCAATCAGTACTCCTACATGCGGCCCTTGTCTTGGGGGATATATGGGGGTGTTAGCTAAGGGTGAGCGGGCCATTGCAACGACAAACCGAAACTTTGTGGGCAGGATGGGACATCCGGAAAGCGAGGTTTATCTGTCCAATCCTGCTGTGGCTGCTGCAAGTGCGGTCAAGGGTAGGATTGCAAGTCCAGAAGAAGTAGTGAGAAGCTAATGGGGATACAAAAGGGGTGAAGGAAATGATTCTCCGAGGAAAGATTTGGAAATTCGGATCGGATGTGGATACTGACGTGATTCTTCCTGCAAGGTACCTTAATATCACAGATCCCAGAGAGCGTGGAAAGCATTGTATGGAAGGGATTTCCCCGGATTTTTATAAAAAGATGAAAACAGGGGATATTATTGTGGCCGGGAAAAATTTCGGATGCGGCTCTTCCCGAGAACATGCACCTTTAGCCATCAAGGCTCTTGGGATTTCCTGCGTCATTGCCAAGACCTTTGCGAGGATTTTTTATCGAAACGCCTTTAATATCGGCCTACCCATCCTCGAATGTGCCGAGACTTCGGACCGGATAGAAGAGGGGCAAGAAGTCGAAGTGAATCTCGATACAGGCCAAATCCAGAATCTCAAGAGCGGACAGAAGTTCCAGGCCAAACCTATTCCACCATTTATGCAAGAGCTTGTGCGGGATGGTGGGTTAATGAATCATATTGCGAAACGATTTTGTTTGTAAACCTTAAAGTCGATAATCATTAAAAAGCACCTCGGGAGCCAAAACAAATGGAAAACCATTTGATATGGCTGGGTTAGGAATTATTAGCCGTCTAAAAATAGTATTGACATAGGTGTTATAGTGCTTCCATGGAAACGATGGATGCACGACGATTGGATCACCGGACCTTGACCGAATTGCGAAAGCGCGCCGTGGGAAGCGTCCAGGATGGAGAAAGTCCGGATGTGGTTGCCCGGGCGTTGAGTATCAGCCGTGCCACCAGTATGTCCACAACCGGGGCAAAGCTGGGGGTTTACCCTAATGGCTAATTAATCCATTATCAGAAAGCAATACTTAACCTAATGCTCCCCAATTCCCATTATCCAAACCTGTTTACACCTCTTGATTTGGGTTTCACCCAGTTGAAAAACCGCATCTTAATGAACGCAATGCATACTGGTCTGGAAGATGATATCCGTGTCTACGATCGTCTGGCAGCCTATTTCGCCGAGCGTGCCCGTGGCGGTTGCGGTATAATCGTTACCGGCGGTATTAGCCCAAACGAAGAAGGGTGCTTAATGCAAGGTGGAACCAAACTGGTAACCGAAGAAGAAGTAGCTGCCCACAGGTTGGTGACCGATGCGGTCCACTCAGCGGCACCGGAGTGCAAGATTTTAACACAGCTTCTCCATGCAGGCCCTTACAGTTTTCATCCCAATTGTGTCTCTCCGTCGGGAGTCAAATCCCCAGTCCACCCATATCACCCCAGGGTTTTAAACGAGAGGGATATTGAGCGAACCATAAAGGACTTTGTATTCTCTGCCCCGATGGCCAGTATGGCTAGCTATGATGGTGTCGAGATTAAGGCCTCGGGTGGTTATTTGCTTAACCAATTTGTTTCGCCGATGACCAATAAGCGTACCGACAAGTGGGGTGGAAATTTGGAGAACCGAATCCGTCTCCCTATGGAGGTAATCCTCCAGATTCGCAAAGCGATGGGCCCTGAATTTATAATTATCTACCGTCAACCAGTCATTGAATTAGTTCCTAACGGTAGTTGCTTTGACGAACTGATTACTATGGCACAGAGGGCCGAAGCAGCCGGCGCCAATATCCTCAGCACCCATGTAGGTTGGCATCAAGCCCCCATCCCGACCATTGCAGCCTTTGTCCCTAGAGCCGCGTGGACTGACTGCATCGCCAAGATTCGCCCTCACATCTCCATTCCACTTGTCACGACCAACCGAATCAATACACCGGACGTTGCAGAAGAAATTTTGGCCAACGGTAAGGCCGATATCATCGGCATGGCGCGTCCCTTTTTGGCTGATCCCGAATTTGTAAATAAGACAGCCACAGGAATGACCCATCAAATCAACACCTGTATCGCCTGCAACCAAGGGTGCTTAGATCACGTCTTCAGGCATAAAATCGTCTCTTGCTTAGTAAATCCACGAGCTTGCCATGAAACCGAGATACAATACTTACCCACTAATATTGTTAAGAAAATTGCTGTCGTCGGGGCTGGGCCGGCTGGTCTCGCCGCGGCTACAGTAGCAGCCCAGCGTGGCCACCGAGTAGTCCTTTTTGAGACTCAAGACGAAATCGGTGGGCAGTTGAATTTGGCAAAACGTATTCCTGGGAAGGAAGAATTTAAGGAAACCTTGCGCTATTTCCGCTGCCTTATTGAGTCAACCGGGGTCTGTTTGCGTTTGAATACCATGGCCACTATCCGTTCTCTATTGGAAGAGAAATTTGATGAAATTGTGTTAGCCACAGGTACCAAACCGCGCACGCCCGATATTCCCGGTATCGACCACCCCAAGGTAATGAATTACATAGACGCTATTTTGGATCGTCGACCAATAGGAAATAAAGTGGCGATCATCGGAGCTGGCGGTATTGGCTTTAGTTGCGCGGAATACATAACCTATCAAAGTCCGTCAGCCAGCATGGATAAATCTACATTCTATCGTGAATGGGGTGTGGACCCCAGTTTTGAGGCATGCGGTGGGGTAGCCGGTATTGAACCGAAAATGTTCCCCTCACAGCGGGAGGTTTTTTTATTACAAAGGAAAGACACCAAAATGGGGACTAGCCTTGGCCCCACAACGGGTTGGATTCAACGCAGCATTCTGAAACGCAGAAGAGTAAAGATGTTGAACAATTGCCATTATCAGATGATGGATGAAGAAGGTCTCCACATCTTATACCGTGGCCAACCGTTGCTACTGGATATTGATTCAGTGATTCTTTGCGCTGGACAGGAATCTATCCGTGAATTGTTATCAGATCTGATCGCCTCTCAGGCGAAGGTGACTCTGATCGGTGGAGCTGATTCTGCTGTGGAGTTAGATGCCAAAAGGGCTATCAATCAAGGTGCCAGGATTGGAGCAGTTTTATGATATATAGTGAACTTCTTAAATAAAGTGACATAAAGAAATGATCTTTTTACACTCCTGTCCAAAATAATCGAAAATATTAGGAGCATTCCTTGAATTTATTGGCCTTTTGGACAAGTTTGTACATTCTAAAAACCAAATTTCCCAAATTTTGCTGTCAGAAATAAAGAGTGTCCTTCCGGTGAGCATGCGTAAGGGAGGGAACTACCTCCTGGGCGGATTTAGAGATGGGATGTTAGCACCGATTTGAATCTCCCCCTTTATCCCTCTGTTCATCAACGAGAGAATGGGCAATGGAAGAGTAGACAATATTCTAAACTGATGAAGTCAAGCAATTGATCAAACGAGTTGACTTCACCGGACCTAAGCGATTAGACAAAGGACTTAAAAGTTTAGAATACCGTAGAAAAGGAGAATAGGTTGGGAATGTTTCTTTCTTCGTATAAGGAGGGTTTGCTGAAAGAGCTGAAGACAGGGTTGAGCAGGGGATACAGTGTTCCTTTGGATATCTATGAGTTTTAAGAACTCCTGAGCCGTGTTGGTCCTGACTTGCAGTAAGATGATCCTTATGTCTTTTCTCTAATGTCACTTTTCAGGTTAATTCACCCACCCCTTTTCAGGTCAATTCACCCACCTTTGTAGAAGGAGAATTCACCCGAGGCATGGCATCCTGCCTATAATGTTTAGCACCTTCTGTTTGGCATCGTCAATCCTTCAGTTGATTTTGTTTTCAGGGTTTTCGTTTTTCACGATCCAAGAGGACCGCCGTCGGCTTTGTGGGAATGTGGATTCCGCGAAGCGGTATCCAAGCCATTGTGGGAAGTGTGGGAAAGTCGCAAGACTTTTCCATGCTTTCCACGATGGCGTCATTTCCACGAAGCCCTTGTTTTAAGAAGCCTGGTCCGAACTTCCCGATATCGGAAGGAAGGGAGAGACAGGCCCCTGTAGTTTACAGGGTGTTATCGTCTTCAGGGTAGGTTTCACCTCCTTTCTTTTGAGGTTCCTCGTGACGGCCCGTGTGGGACCCTGACCTTCGGGGGCAGCACCTTGTGGACTCTCTGGATGGCCTCAGCGGGGGACAAGCTTCTTGGCTGCGTTGCCCGAGCGGTGAGGGGAAAGGCGCTTCAGGGGAGGTCGCCAAAGAGCTATTCGGGTGGACGATCACGATCGCCGATGAAAACTGTGTGCCTCCGATAAGCGGTCCTTCTATCGATTTTCCCCGTGCCAAGTCGCTTTCAACGTGTTTCCTAACTGCATGCGGTCGGGACGGTATTACGCTCGTAGAACTCCTTGAACCCCGGAGTGACGGCCGATTGAAGACTTGCGGAGCCGCTACTTCCCTGGCCGGCTGTTTTATTAAGGTCCCCAAGCCTTTGCCTGAGCGGGCGTTTCGCACACTTTCCAACAGGATTCCTCCTTCACCCGGTACTGTATTTGAACTGGAAGAACCGAGGAACGTTGCAGGCGTAAGAGGGCGGGTTCCCCGCGTTTCACCAAGTAGCATTGCTCCCCTCGGCTTTCTTTTTTCTTCCCGACTTCAGGAGAACCTCTTTCCTCTCCGTACTTGCCTCCTCGTCGTAATCATCATACTGTTTATTTTTTTGTGGTTGGTTTTAAGTGTCTTCTCTTTCGATAGCTTTCACCCTCGATAAAGATCTGGTGGGCATTGTGAGTTAAGCGGTCGAGGATGGAGTTAGCGATCAAAGGATCTTCAAAGAGCTCCATCCATTCCTCCACATGCCGACAACTGGTCATGATGATGGAAGAGATTCCATAGCGTTCGATAACAATTTCGTAAAGGTCATGAGCCTGTTCGGGGGTGAGTTTTTGGAGGCCGAAATCGTCCACGATGAGAAGTGTGGGGCGGAGCAATCGGAGCAGTTCTTTGTCGAAGGACTGATCGGCCCGGCTTTGGTGCAATCGTTTGAAGAGGAGGTCGGCTCGGAGCATCAAGACCTCGGTGCCTCGCCGGCAGGCGCTATGGCCCAGGGAGTTGGCAAGGTGGGTTTTGCCTACCCCGACGGGGCCGCAGAGGAGGACATTTTCGTGCCGTTCGATGAAGCCGAGGCTGAAGAGGTCTTTAACCTTTTCCTGATCCAAAGTGATGGGAGCCTCCCAGTCGAAACGTTCGAGGGTTTGGTCAGGGTGGACAAGGGCTTTGGCTAACCTTCGGGTGACTCCATTGTGTTGCCTTCGCTCCCACTCATCGCTCAGGACCAATTCGAGGAATGCCTCATGGGAGAGCTTGTGGCCTCGGGCATAGGCGACCCGGTCGGGCAAGGTCGATAAAAGACCGGAGAGGTGGAGATGTTTCAGAGTCTGCTTCAATTCATTACGGATTTCCATGGGGTTTCTCCTTTCGAGTAAAATAGGATGCTGGACGTTGAAACCGGGCGGACAGAGGGAGAGGGATTTGTCTGGGGCCCGACTTTTCTTCATGGGCAAGGGCCTGAAGGACCATCCGTTCCACTCGGGTCACGTTGATGAGGTCAAAGTCAAGGGCGCGCTGACAGGCTTCCTCTATGCGCTTCTTGCCATAACGTTGGGCCAGGCGGAGTAGTTTTTGGGCCTGTCGGAGTCGAGCCCAGGGGAAGTCTCCAGAGAGGAGTTCTTTCATAAACTTGTGACAGGCTTCCCCCAGGCTGCGGGCCTGTTCGATCTGATAGGTGCAGCCCCGCATGGCATAGGGTGTTTTCTCTTTTGGATAATCATCAAAATCCGTAGACCGCTGACCTGGGGCCTTGACGGGATGAGTCTTGATCAGTTCCCCTTTCAGATAGACACGCACCAGCTGGCTGTCTTTTCGAACATCGACCTGTTGGCCGATATAGGCGGTGGGAATGGAGTAAAGAGCATAGACGAAACGGATATGGTGATCGGGGTGGACCTTGCACTGGCCCCACTGGGGAGGATCGAATCGTTCTCCGACCAGGGGAAGAAGGGCGCGTTGTTCCTCTTGTTCAAAGACCACCCGAGGTCGCTGGCGAGTGGTTCCATGAATGCGCATGCCCGCCGTGGTCTGACACCACTGGGTCGCCTCCTGCTGGACATGGTCCCGATCCCGAAAGCTTTCTCCCTTAAAGAAATTTTCTCGAACATAGGGAATCTGCCGTTCCACAACAGGTTTCCCCTCGGGATGTCGGACTACGGCGGGATCGAGAATAAACCCTCGGTGTTGAGAGTACTCTAAAAAGGTTCGCTGAAAGATGGGAGCATAACGATCGGATTTGGCGACCGCCGCCCGGAGGTTGTCGATCACCAGACGTCGGGTGACCCCTCCGAAAAAGATCCAGGCTTCTTCAATCCCGTTGATCAACGCTGAAAGATCCTGGCGGAAGGTAATCCAGACATACTGGTAGCGGCTGTAGACCAGCGTAACGACCAGGGCATGAAGCAGGCGTTTACGCCCTGCCTCTGGGTCCTCCAAAAGACCTAATCGACCGAAATCGACTTCGGCCACTTCCCCGGGAGCGCACTCGGCCATCCGCACGGTGTTGTGGAGAGAAGGGGACAAATGGTCTCGAACATATCGGTACAGACTGCTATAACTGACCGTCGTGCCCATTCTGGCTAACTTGATATGGGCCTTCGTCAGGGTCAATTGGTCCTTGTCAAGCCACTCGGTGAGAAGTTGTTGATAGGGGCCAAGAACGGGATCTCGAACCGCAGGAGGTCCACTCGGCCCTTGGGCTTGCTGAAAAACTTCCGTTGCGAGAGGTTCCAGGTCAATGGATCTGTCCTTTGAAAAACCCTTCATCTGAGCCATCCGAAGATACTTCCGCACGGTGTTGCGGTCGATCCCCGTGGACCTGGCAATCGCCCGGATCCCATCTCCCTGCTGGTACCGCCGTAGAACATCCACAATCTCGATCATGCTGTATTCCTTTCGCGCCATACTGCCTCCGATCCAAAGTAGAATCAAAAGCAGTAAACCTTTCCGATCGTGGATGCCATACCTTGTTTGAAGAATCTTAAGCAGCGGGTGAATTGAGTTGGAAAACCTCTTTCCGGGGTGGGTGAATTGACTTGAAAAAGGGGTGGGTGAATTGACTTGAAAAAAACACCCATCAGGTGGGTGAATTAACCTGAAAAATCACATCTGTTCGAGAT
>Ga0209835_1000475_pt1 | contig 26478 bp, 30 predicted proteins | sample LakKivwa52mmetaG_FD_184138 | JGI IMG/M metagenome (GOLD analysis project Ga0209835, IMG submission 184138) | Anoxic lake water microbial communities from Lake Kivu, Rwanda to study Microbial Dark Matter (Phase II) - Lake Kivu water 52m metaG... | ecosystem: Environmental > Aquatic > Freshwater >... | reverse complement strand
TCGTCGGAACGATCCGCAAAGTCGTCAAAAACAAAGGCAGCACCTGCGGTTCCTGCACGACGTGCGGTAGCGAAGTGAGCTGCCATGATCCCAAACACGATACGTATGTGAAGAAGGAAACGAAATGAAGAAGCACCGCGTGGATTATAGCGAATCGATGGAGGATTATCTCGAAGCGGTCCGGATGTTGGGCGGGGAAAAGGTCAAAAGCGTCGACATCGCCACGCAGATCGGCGTGACGAAGGCGTCGGTGAACCATGCCGTGAATCTCCTGATCGAAGCGGGCTATGTCGATAAGGAACCCTACGGCACAATCTCGTTGACCGAGGAAGGCAAGCGCGTCGCCGAACGCGTGCTGCGGCGTCACATGACGCTGAAGGCGTTTTTGAAAGATACGTTGGGGTTGGAAGAAGAACAGGCCGACAAAGAAGCCTGCGGCATCGAACACCATGTCTCCGACGAGACGATACGGCGATTGGAAAGCTGGATCGAATCCTGCAAACAACATCAATCCTGATAAAAATCCCTCGCCGTTTGGCGAGGGATTCTTGTTTCTACTTGGTCGTTTCGCGCTCGATTAAGGTGACGTCGATCTGCACGTGGAACCGTTCGATCGGTTCGTTGTTCATCAGTTTGACCAGCGTGTCGACGGCGTATTGCCCGATCTTCTTGGTCGATTGGGAAATTGTCGTCAGTTTCGGCGAAAAGATGCGGGACAGTTCGATGTTGTCGAAGCCGATGACTTGAACGTCTTCGGGAACCCGGCGTCCGGCTTTCTTCAAGCATTGGATGACGTTTAGGGCGATGATGTCGGAGTCGCAGAAGATGCCGTCGCAGTCGAGGTTCGAGTTGACGACGTTCTGGATGTCTTCCTGAGACGGATTCTTGAAGTCGAGATCGAAGCTGAAGTTGAAGATCTTGTGCTTTTCCAACACCGACTTGAAGCCGTTGGTGCGGTCTTGGACCGGCATCAACACCGAGGGGCCGCGGAAATGGATGATCTTTTTGCAGCCGCAGTCGACCAGCTTCTGCGCCGCCAGACGGCCGCCCATGGTGTTGTTGCTGGTGACGGAGGGAACGTCTTCGGTCAGTTTGTGGTCGATCGCGATGATCGGGATCGACAGGCTCTTGTAGTCCTGGATGCGGGTCGTGTTCGAGATCAGGATCACGCCGTCGATGTTGTACTGCTGGAAGACCTGCAGATACTTGGTCTCGCGTTCCTTGTTGTCCTGGGAGTTGCAGACCATCAGGCGGTAGTTGTGCTGGACCGTGATGTCCTCGATGACTTCGAGCAGTTCGGCGAAATAATACGATGTCAGATGCGGCACGATGATGCCGATGATGCGGGACTGTTTCTTGAAGAGCGAGCGGGCGAGTTCGTTGGGAACGTACTGGAGCTCGTTGATCGCTTCCAATACCAATTCCCGGGTTGTTTCGTTGACGTAGCCCTTTTTGTTGATGACGCGGGAGACGGTCGCGACGCTGACGTGCGCCAGTTTGGCGACGTCTTTGATGGTTGCCATGAATCCACATCCTTTATGTTCGATACTTTTATTATAGCGGTCCTGTTCCATTTTGAAACCGTCAAAATGCACAAACATGTAAATAATTACACATTTCCGGTTTCCATCAAAATGATTCATGTAAAGCCGATTTACACAAATCGTTCTCACAACGGTCCGATCCGATCGATAACGTGAATCCGTCGCACAGCCGATCAATGAAGATGCAAAGTTTTTCCGAATCGGACATCATGTCGATGGAAACGGCTTCATCTTGGCGATCCGCTATGGATTTTTCGTGTGTCTTGGAGTATGATGGACGCATCCTGTCACGAAAGGAACTCCCATGAAAAAAACCGACATCCGGCTTCGCAACCAAGTCCTCTATCAAGTCTTTGTCCGCAACCACTCCGAAGCGGGATCCTTCCAGGCCGTCATCGACGATTTGGACCGGATCCAACGTCTCGGCGTCGACATCGTTTACCTTCTCCCGATCCACCCGATCGGCGAAAAGAACCGCAAGGGCACGCTGGGCAGCCCCTATTCGATCCAAGACTACCGCAAGATTTCCCCCGATCTCGGCACGATGGAGGACTTCAAGCGGCTGATCGCCGAAACCCACCGGCGCAAGATGAAACTGATGATCGACGTCGTGTACAACCACACGTCGCGCGACTCGTTCCTGCTGAAAACCCATCCCGAATGGTTTTACAAAAACACCAGCGGAGCGTTCGCCAACCGCGTCGGCGAATGGTGGGACGTCACCGACTTCGATTACACGAAGGACAAGGCGCTTTGGATCGAACTGGCCGACATCCTCAAATCCTATGCACAGCTTGGCATCGACGGCTTCCGCTGCGACGTTGCGAGCCTGGTGCCCGTCGAATTCTGGCTCTACGCCCGCAAAGTCGTCGCGAAAGTCAACCGCAAGGTCATCTGGCTGTCCGAATCGGTCCATGGCGGGTTCTGCAAATACATCCGCGACTGCGGCTTTGCGGCCGCCAGCGAAGCCGAGATCTACGAAGCCTTCGACATGGCTTACGATTATGACGCCTATCCGTATTTCGAGGACTATCTTCACGGCAAACGTCCGCTTCGGGAATATTTGGAAAGCCTCAAACGTCAGGATGAAATCTATCCGGCCAACTACGTGAAAATGAAGTATGCGGACAACCACGATACCGAGCGGCTCGCGAAGCTCGTCCAAAACGATCCCGCGAAATTCAAGAACTGGCTGTCCTTCCTGTTCTTCCAAAAAGGCGCGATGATGCTGTATGCCGGCGTCGAGTACGCTTCCGACGTCCGCCCAGATCTGTTTGAAAAGGACGTCTTCGTCCGTCACGGCGATGTCTCTTTGTTCGTCCAGAAACTGGCCAAACTGAAAAAGAAGCCCGTGTTCTCCCAAGGCATCTACGATGTCAAGATTCCCTCCGTCGACGGCGTCGCGTATGTCGTCTACCGCCTGGAAGGGGAAGAATGGCACGGCATCTTCAACGTCGGCGGCGTGAAGGGCAAACTCAATGTCGATCTGCCCGACGGCTCGTATGCCAACCTATTGTCCCGTTCCCGGGTCAAGGTCGCGGACTCCAGGATCGCGCTTACCGACGAACCGATCATCGTGCGTATCGTCAAATCCAAAGAAGCGGCCTAGCCGCTTTTTGCTTGGATAAGCGGAATGGTGGTTCATGGTATAATAGAAAAGAAGAAAAAGGGGGCGATTTCATGCAAGAATTGAAAGCCACGGTCGTCGGCGCCGGTTTGGCGGGCGTCGAAGCCGCGTGGCAGCTTGCCAAGCGCGGGATCGCCGTCGACTTGTACGAAATGAAGAAACACGCCAAAAGCCCCGCGCACTCGATGACATCGTTTGCGGAGCTTGTCTGTTCGAACTCGCTTCGAAGCGATTCCTTGGAAAACGCCGTCGGCGTCTTGAAAGAGGAATTGCGGCGCATGGATTCGATCGTCATGAAAGCGGCGGACATGACCCGCGTCCCGGCCGGAAGCGCGCTCGCCGTCGACCGGATCGCTTTCTCCGAAACGCTCACCGGCTGGATCAAAAACCATCCGCTCATCCGCGTGATCGACGAAGAGGTCGTTACGGTTCCAAAAGCGCCCGTCATCCTCGCCACCGGTCCGCTCACCTCGCCTGCATTGTATGAATCCCTGCGCGCCTTCACCGGACAAGAGTATCTGTATTTCTTCGACGCGGCCGCGCCGATCGTCGAACTCGATTCGATCAATTTGGAGATTGCGTATTTCAAAAGCCGCTACGACAAGGGCGAAGCGACGTATCTCAACTGCCCGATGACCAAGGACGAATACGACCGCTGGTACGAAGAACTCATCAAAGCGGAGTGCGTCGTGCCCAAGGACTTTGAGATGAAGGTCTTCGAAGGATGCATGCCCTTCGAAGAGATGGCCAAGCGCGGAAAGGAAACGCTGCTTTACGGACCGATGAAACCGGTCGGATTGCGAACGCCGAAAGACGAACGTCCCTACGCCGTCGTCCAGCTGCGCCAGGACAATCTGATCGGCACCTTGTACAACGTCGTCGGGTTTCAAACCCATCTGACGTTCCCCGAGCAGAAGCGGATCCTGCGCATGATTCCGGGTCTTGAGAACGTGCGGATCGTCCGCTACGGCGTCATGCACCGCAACAGCTTCGTCAACGCGCCGGCACTGCTCGACGCGACCTATCAGATGAAGGATCATCCCGGCATGTACGTGGCCGGGCAACTCTCGGGCGTCGAAGGTTACGTCGAATCGACGGGATCCGGACTGATCGCCGGCATCGCCCTCTCCAGACGGCTGCGGGGAATGGAAGCCCGTCCGTTTCCGATCGACAGCGCGATCGGCGCTCAGGCGCACTACATCGCCAACGCCGATCCCGCGACGTTCCAACCGATGAACGTCAACTATGGAATCTTTCCGCCGCTCACCGGCGTCCAGTCGAAAACCGACCGCAAGCGACATTACGGCGAACGCGCGCTTCAGGCGATCGCGGATTGGAAGGACGGTGGCTGCCTTGACTGACCGAGAATGGATCGCCCAGTACGCCGACCACCTTCAGGTCGTGCGCAACTACAGCCCCCACACCATCCTCGCCTACCGCGGCGACTTGACGACATTGTCGGCGTTCTTGAAGAACGAAGAGCTCGGCACGTTGGAAAGCGTCAGCGACCGCACCGCGCGTTTCTACGTCGCGCATCTTCACAACCGCTATCAGAAACGCTCGATCCGCCGCAAGATCGCTTCGGTCAAAGCGTTTTACGACTACTGCATCCAGGAACAGTTTCGCAAGGACAATCCGTTCGCGAAGGTCGAACTGCCCAAAGAGGAGAAGAAGCTGCCGAGTTTTGTTTATGAAGAAGAGGTCGCCGAATTTCTCGATTCCGTCGACAAAACCTCGCTCAAGGGCAGGCGCGACGCCGCGTTGTTCGAGACGCTCTATGGCGGCGGACTCCGCGTCGGCGAACTCGTCGCTCTCAAAATCCGCGACGTCGACATGGACGAGCGCACGATCCGCGTCCTGGGCAAGGGCCGCAAGGAACGCGTCGTCTTTCTTCACGACCGGGCGCTCGACCTGTTGAAAGACTATCTCGTGCTCGTCCGGCCCGCGTTTCGGGCACGGACGGCCAAACTCGACGACGAGACCCTGTTCGTCAACTTCAAGGGGACGCCGCTCACGGCGCGGGGCGTGCGCTCGATCCTGGACGTCGAACTGAAGCGCCAGGAAAACAAGCGCCATCTCTCGCCGCATGCCTTCCGACATAGCTTCGCCACCCATCTGCTCAACCGCGGCGTCGATCTGCGCAGCGTCCAGGAACTGCTCGGACACGCTTCGCTATCGACGACCCAGATCTACACGAAGATCTCCAAAGAACGACTTTCCGAAGTCCACGCCGCATCTCATCCGCGCGCCGGGAGGAAACGGCCATGATGACCATTCGTCTCGTTTGTGTCGGCGATCTCAAAGAAGATCACTGGACAAAGGCCGCCAGCGAATACGCGAAACGACTCGATGGTTTCTGCAAACTCGAGATCGTCGAGATCCCGGAAGCCAAACTCCCCGCCAATCCCGGGGAGGCTTTGATTCAAACCGCGCTCGCATCCGAAGGAACGCGGATCTTGGCCAAATGCGGGGGATTCCACCTGATCGCGCTGGCGATCGAAGGCGCAATGGAATCCTCGCCGGCGTTTTCCGAGCGACTGGAGAAACTCGGTGTCGCCGGCGTTTCCAAGGTCGCGTTCGCGATCGGCGGTTCGCACGGCTTGTCCGACGAAGTCAAACGGAAAGCCGACCAACTGCTCTCGTTTTCGCCGATGACGTTTCCGCATCAGCTGATGCGCGTCGTCCTGCTCGAGCAGATCTACCGCGCATTCTCGATTCAACGCAAAAGCAGCTATCACAAATGAAAAGCGAGGCGCCGTTTGGCGCCTCGTCTCATTTTTGGACGGCTTTCGCGATGACGCGTTTCAGAATCTCGAGCGACAGATCGAGTTCCTCGACGCAGACGTATTCGTAGGGACCGTGGAAGTTGTAGCCGCCGGTGCCCAGGTTCGGACAGGGAAGACCCATGTAGGTCAGGCGCGCGCCGTCGGTGCCGCCGCGGATCGGTTCGACGATCGGCTCAAGTCCGCTTTCGCGGATCGCCGCAAGCGCGTCTTCGACGATGGAGAAGTTCTGTTCGAGGATCTCGCGCATGTTGAAGTAGGAGTCGGTGATCGTCAATTCGCAGGTCTTATCGCCGTATTTCTGGTTCAGATAGGCGGCGGCGATTTCGAAATCGCGCTTCTGTTTGGCGAACAGGGTTTTGTCATGGTTGCGGATGATGTATTCGAGCTTCGTCGCTTCGACGATGCCTTCGATGCGGGTCGCGTGGTTGAAGCCTTCGTAGCCTTGGGTGTGTTCCGGACGGTCGAAGGCCGGAAGCAATTGGTCGAATTCGAACGCGAGCCGGACGGAGTTGACCATCTTCTGTTTCGCGCTGCCGGGATGGACGGACTTGCCGTTCAGTTTCACGACGGCGGAGGCGGCGTTGAAGTTCTCGAAGGCGATCTCGCCGGCGGATGAGCCGTCCAAGGTGTAGCCGTAATCCGCATGGACTTTGGCAAGATCGAGATGGTCGGTGCCGTGACCGACCTCCTCGTCGGGAGTGAAGACGACGCTGATCTGAGGCCTTTCGATTTCTGGATGTTCGACGAAATATTCGATCAGGCTCATGACGATCGCGACGCCGGCCTTGTCGTCGGCGCCCAAAAGCGTCGTTCCGTCGGTCACGAGCAGGGTCTTGCCGACATGGCGCTTGAGCGAGGGAAAGACGGTAGGATCGAGGCGGATGCCTTTTTCCTCGTTCAACAGGACGGTGTTTCCATCATACTGCTTGACCAGACGCGGTTTGATGTTCGCGCCGCTGGCGTCGGGCGAGGTGTCGACGTGCGCGACGAGCGCGATGCGGGGAAGTTTGCGTTTCGAATTGGAAGGAAGGATTCCGACGACGTAGCCGAATTCGTCGCGGGTCGCGTCGATGCCGAGCGCGCGAAGATCGCCTGCGAGTTTGTCGAGCAGGACCAGCTGCTTGGCGGTGGAGGGATAACTCTTGGAATGATGGTCGGACTGCGTGTCGTAGGCGACGTAGTCCAATAGATGTTGGAGGGGTTTCATCGATTTTCCTTTGGTGTATGACTTGATTCTATTATACCCTATCAAACATTTTTTTATGAAAACAGAAATGGTTTCGGGTTTTAAGCACATCTTCTTGATGAAAGAGGATTGATTGTTCTTCTTGATGTTTGCGTTTTCAATGAAAAAGGAAGAAAAGGGGGCTTACTTCCACGATGTCATTGTGCTACAATGTAACCGTAGGTTTTTGCAAGCAACGATTTTGAATGGACAGGTTGTTTTCTTCAATCAAGTGAATGCGACCGTAAATCGGTATGGATCGCATGGGAAGACAGCGATGCAGTCGTTTCACTTCAAGACATCATGAATAGCAATGCAACACATCGCCAAACCGACTCGGCATAGTGCTCCGATGTTTTTTTGCGGTTTGGTTGTTCATGCTGTTTTGTCATTCAAATTTTGGCCTTTCAAAACCATCAAGGTTCCTGGTTTCCTTTCTAAACCAGAGAAAAGTATAAGGAGAAAACGATGAAAAAAATCTTCACCCTTGTTTTACTTGTTCTCGTCACGCTTGGTTTGACGGCTTGCGGCGTGACCACGACCACGACGACCGTTTTCACAGCTCCGGACGCGATTACCATGGCTAACGTCGACGAATACCTCGACAACAGCGCGTTCCAATTCGTCGATGTGAGAAACTTTGACGACCAGATGGCCGACGGATGGGTCCGCGGATTCGAGATCATTCCGTTCTTTGATTATCTGGAATATTCGGAAATCCTCGTCCGCGTGAACGGTTGGAGTTTCGAAGCGTCCGCCATCAAGAACGAAGCCGCGTTGCGCGAACTGTTCGACGAATCGAAATACATCGTCATCATGTGCGCCAGCGGAACCAGAGCCGGATTTGTCAGAGACGCTCTGCTTCATCTGGGTTATGAGAATGTCTACAATGCCGGCGGGTTGACCCAATATGCAGGCGACCGCAAGGTCTTGGGCGACGGCGAATATCAAATCGTCATGCAGCACCCAGCGATGATTGATCCGCTTCCCGCGACGATCAGCATGGATTGCGGCTTGATTGACTATTACGCGGCCAGAGCCGATGTTCAGTTGATTGACCTTCGCAATTTGGCGGACACGCTCACCGGTTTGCATAAAAAATCGACCGTCATCCCGTTCTTCACATTCCTCGAAACCAGCGAAATCCTCGTCCGTACCGATGGGGACTGGACATTCGCGCCGGAAGATATTCGCAATGAAGACGCGCTTCGCATGTTGTTCAAACAAGACATGAACATCATTCTGTACTGCAAGAGCGGAACGAGAGCCGGTTACGTGAAGGCCGCTTTGGAATACCTCGGTTACACCAAAGTTTGGAATGCCGGATCCATCGACGGCTATCTGAGCAACACCGGTGGAAATACGGGAGGAGGATGCTAATCCCCCATGAAGAAACTACTGACCATTGTCGCCGCGTTTCTGTTGATCTTTGTTCTTGTTGGTTGCGAAGCCAACACAACGACCACGGCGACTCCGACCAGCGGCATTACGATTCTGGAGTTTCCGCATTTGGATGGGCATGGTTCCGAAATCATGAAACAGATGCCGATCTTGTTCGAGTACGAAATGCGTGATTATGTCAAATATCAGATTTCGTTCGTAGCCTGCACCTGCCGTTCGCCGCGTGACAACTATTGGAGCGTTGCGTATGTCGACATTTCCAAAACAACGGGAGAAATCCTCTACATCTCGTTTGACAAAGACAGCAGCGGTCATTACGAAGCCGGCGTTTGGGGCGACAGCAACCCGATTCCCGAAACCGGAATCACCTATGAAAACCACTTCAAGGTCGACTTCATTCCATGGTTGGTCGGGCAAACCGCCGAATCTCTCGATGGCATCAACATCTTCTATGACGTAACGCCGGCCGTGTATTCGGATTATGCGAACACCAAGCCGATCAACGAGCCCGAAATGATCGACGCATATGCCGGAAGCAGCGTTTCCACCAACAACATGATTCGAGTGATGAAGACCCTTCTTGCTTATCACAACGAGAAATACTAAGTCAAATCAATCCAAAGAGGGCCGAAAAGCCCTCTTTTAGGCAGGTTTTATGAAAAGACTATGGATTATTGTCATGGCGATCGTCATCGGAACGTTGTGTTCCTGTTCGGCAACCACAACCGAACCGATTCACTACACCGATTTCGATCATCTCGATCACTGGGATCAATTAAACGATCTGACCGACGACCGGACCTTGCTGTTTTATTACTCGCCCCATTGTGCGATTTGCAAAAGCATTGAAAGCGAAGTCGCTCCTTTATTGTTCGATTTGAAAAGCAGAGGGATCGTCGTCTTTCTGATCAACGAAGGCATGATTTACCAGCAAGGGACGCCACCTTTGGAATTGATCGAGGTTCCTTCCATTTTGATCTATCAAGGGCAAACATACCTTGACATCGTTTCGGGGTCGAAACCGGTGTTGGAATTTTTGGATTCCGAAATGGCCGCGGAACGATAGAATCGCGTTCGTTCTTTTTCCTCACCGTAATCAAGTGTCGTGGTCTGACATTTCATTGTGATCGCCATTTCTATCAGAACATGCCCGCTTGATTCCGGTCAAGCGGGTTTTTGATTGCGATTCGCATGATTTTCGCTTCATGAAGAACCCGCGATTATCCATCGCCCAAGCATTGTTTTGTGTTATAATGTAGGAAATCGAAGCAAGAGGACGCGCCATGTTAACCATAAGTTTCAACAAGCACACCATTCCGGGCAGCCTGGCGCGCCAATTGCTCAAGATCGGCAGCCGGCTTACCTTCATCAAAGAGCACGCGGACGTCGATTTCGGCAACCTCTACACGACGAAGCTGTCCCAGGATTTCAAATATCCCAAACCCCTGATGGCCGAATGGATCTCGCTTCCGGGATCGCGCATGGAATGTCTGCGGCGCATCGACAAAAAGAGTTCGCACGTAATCTTACAACTGCACGGCGGAGCCTATGTCTCCGGCTACAGCGACACCTACCGGAAAAGCGCGGTCAAGCTGCACGACGTCTCGTGCGGCGCCGACATCTATTCGCTCGACTACCGGCTTGCGCCGAAGCATCCTTATCCCGCGGCGCTTGAAGACGCCGTGGCGGCCTATGAAGCGCTCCTGAGAATGGGGTATGTCGGGGAAGACATCATGATCGTCGGCGATTCCGCCGGCGGCGGCCTCGCCTTGGCGCTCGGGCTGTATCTGAGGGATCACCAGATCCGAATGCCGCGGGCGATCATCACGCTGTCCGCGTGGACCGATCTGGCGGCGCAGGGCGAATCGTATCTGCGCAACGCCTCGCTCGATCCGCTGCTCGGCGAAGGAACGGCTCCCCTCGACGCGGTCGCGTACGCAGGCTCTCCCGAAATGCTCAAGCATCCCTATGTGTCGCCGGCGTACGGCGACTTCGACGACTTCACAACGCTGATGATGCACGTCGGCACCCACGAGGTGCTTGAATCGGACACGATCACCGTCGCCAAAAAAGCGTCCGACGCCGGCAACGACGTCACCTTATATCTGTATCGCGGGATGTTTCACGTCTTCCAGCTCGCCTTCGATCTGACTCCCGAAGCCCGGAAATCCTGGAAGATCATCCGCGACTTCATTCAAAACCAATTCGGCTGCGAGCTGTAGCCGAAGAAGGAGCCTTCCATGGTGAAACACAAGTTCCCCTCCGACTGGTTCCGGCTGGACAACGCGGCGAAAATCTTCCCCGTCGTTTCCAACCGCAAGGAGACCAACACGTTCCGCGTCCAGGTCGAACTGACCGAGGCCGTCGAAAAGGACTTTCTGCAGCTCGCCGCCGACGCCGTGCTGGAACGTTTTCCAATGTTCAAGGTCCGTTTGAAGAACGGCTTGTTTTGGCATTATCTGGACCGCAACGAACGGCCCTTCCTCGTCCTGCCGCTCAAACACCGCGTCTGCGGCGATCTCAATCCGAAGGAAAACAACGGCTATCTGCTTCAGGTCTATTATCGCGACAACCTGATCGCGATCGAAATCTTCCATTCGCTCGCCGACGCGTCGGGCGCATTCGTCCTGCTCAAGACGCTGCTCTACGAATACCTGCTTTTGAAAGGGTATCCCGTCACCCCGGACAACCAGATCCTGACGCGCGATTCGACGTCGACGATGGAAGAGTTCGAGGATGCCCAACAGACCTACTTTGATCCCAAGAACCACAAGCACGTGCACGAGGAGAAGGGATTCCTGATTCCGGGAACGCCGATTGCGGACTTGAACGTCGGTCTGATCGCGGGGACGATCAGCACGCAGAAATTATCGGAATTGGCGCGTTCTTACGGCGCGACGATCACCGAATACTTGGTGGCGGTCGCGATGAACGTCATCTACGTGACGCAGATCCGCTACCGCGAGCATCTGAAACAAAACGCCCTGCCCGTCAAGATCTTCATCCCCGTCAACATGCGCAAACACTTCCCGTCAAAGACGCTTCGCAACTTCTCGATCTTTTTGAAGACGAACATGAAGATGAACCGTCCCGACATCACGTTCCAGATGATCCTCGAACACACGAAGGAAAGTTTCCGCCTCGGTTTGGAAAAAGATGAACTGATCCGCAAGATGAGCGAGAACGTCGCGTTCGAAAAGAACCTCTTCCTGCGCCTCACGCCACTGATTCTCAAGAAATACGCGATGCGGATCGGCTATTACCTGTTGGGGGCGCGGCTCAATTCCATGAGTTTCTCGAATGTCGGAAAGGTTGATTTCCCGAAGTCGATGGAACCATACATCGACAACGTCGCCGCGGCGGTGTACGCCGGACGCATGAACACCGTGAACTGCGCGCTCGTCAGCTACAAGGACAAGTTCAAGATCACGTTCACGCGCTCCATCATGGAAACGACGATCGAGCGCGAGTTCTTCCGCACGTTCACCGCGATGGGCATCCCCGTCGAAATCGAAAGCAACTTCGTGGAGGAATATTGATGAAACACTGCGACAAGTGCAACGTCGAGGTCCGCTCGAACCGCAAATACTGCCCGCTTTGCCATCAATCGCTCTCCGGCGAGACGCCGGAACTTCCCAAGGAGATCTATCCCGAGTTCGTGACGCTGCGCCGCGAAGTGCAGCCGTTCATGAAGAAGCTTCTGACCGTCGCCTCGATCCTCGCGATCGTCGTGCTTTTGACCGTCGATCTGATCGAAGCCGACGGAAAACTCTTCAGCCTGATTCCGATCGGCGCGATCCTGTACTTCTGGCTCGTCGTCCGCTACGGGATTCTGACGAAGCAGAACGCGGCCTTCCGGATCGCGTTTCTGACGACGATCCTGATCCTGATCCTCAACCTGTTCGATCAGAACATCACCGATCCAACGCATCGTGGCTGGGCGCTCAACTACGTGACGCCGCTGCTCTTGTTGGCGGACAACATCGCGATATTGGGGATCATTCTGATCAAGCGGATCAACTATCGGGACTACCTGTTTTATCTCCTGACGATCCTCTTCTTTTCACTGATTCCGCTGATTCTGGCCTTTTTCGGGATCATCACGATCGTCTGGCCGTCCGTTGCGACGTTCTCGGCGGCGATCTTGATCCTGCTTGTCATCGTGTTCTTCTTCCCCAAGCACGTCAAGGACGAGATCCGCAAGCGATTCCACCTCTAAAATCAAAAAGGTAATCCAAGCCTGACGGCGGGATTACCTTTTTTGTTATTGGAGGATCGCGTTCAATTCGGGGTTAAGCTTTTCGAAGATCCGTCCGTTCAGATCGTGCCACGGATGGCTGGCGGCTTGGACGTCGAACTGCAGCCGCACGGCCGAGAGCGCCTGGCGCTTCAGCTTTTGTTTCTTGTTCAGATTGTGATAGCCGTAGAGCGGATCGCCGACGAGCGCATGGTTCAACGAAGCGAGGTGGGCGCGGATCTGATGGGTTTTGCCGGTGAGCAGTTCGATTTCCAAGAGCGACATTCCATTCTCCTCGCGGAGCACGCGATAAGCGGTCTGGATCTTCATCGCGCCTTCGATCGGCAGGGTTGAAATCTTCACGGTCGCGGATTCGCTGTCTTTGAGTAAATATCCGATCAGGATGTCGGAGGGTTTGGGCATGTAGCCCAGGACCACGGCATGATAGAACTTCCGGATCAGTCCTCTGGCGACGGCCTTGCCGGCGACTTCGGCGTTCGCTTTGCCTTTGGCGAGCAATACCAGGCCGTCGGTATTGAAGTCGAGCCGGGTCGAAATCTGCAGATCGGCGGCTTCCAAGCGGGGAAACCGTCGGGCCATTTCGGAAAGCAGGTCGGGTTCGCTTGTCAGCTTGCGGTCCTTGTGGGAAAGCATGCCGGGGGGCTTGTAGGCGACGATCAGCCGGTCGTCTTCGTAGACGATCGACGGGGCGCTTTTGGGCGCGGCGGAAGAGAGACCCATGTCAGCCGACGATGATCCGTTCGGAGGGGAATTCGACGTTCGAGACGCTTGGATGACCCCAGTTGCGGTTGAGCACGCCGAAGATCGTCAGCGGACCGAGGCGGCCGATGAACATCAGCAGCGCCACGACCAGTTTGGATGCGTTCATCAGATGCGGCGTCGCGCCCAGGGACAGCCCGACGGTGCCGAACGCGGAGACGGTCTCGAACAGCAGATTCAGAAAGCTCATGTCGAAATGGGGGTTGTCGGCTTCGATCCGGGAGAGGACCACGAAGGCGATGAACACGCTCATCATCGCCAGCAGGGTGATCGTGAACGCCTTGATGCGCGAGACTTCGTCGATGCGGCGGTTCTTGACGATCGGCGTCTTCCCCTGCAGGAAGCACCAGATCGACTTGGCGATGGTATAGAAGGTGGTGGTCTTGACGCCGCCGCCCGTCGAGTTCGGCGAGGCGCCGATGAACATCAGGAACATGACGATCGTCAGGGTGGAGCGGTGGAGAATCGACATGTCGACGGTCGAGAAGCCCGCGGTGCGGGCGGTGACGCTTTGAAACAAGGCTTGGAGCCAGGTGACGTTGCCGTAATCGAGCAGTTTGATGGCCAGCCAGCCGACCACGATCAAGAACAGCGATGTCTTGACGACGATGTGGCTGAAGAGGGAAAGATGCTTCCAGCTTTTCTTCTTCCAGATGTCCTGAAGGACGATGAAACCCAGACCGCCGAGGACGATCATGAGCATCGTCGCGAAGTTGAAGAGGATGTTGTCGGAATACGCTTGGATGCTGTTGGCGCCGAGGATGTCGAAACCGGCGTTGTTGAAAGCGGAGATCGTGTGGAACGCGCTGTGGCCGACGGCCGAAAAGAACGAGTGGTCCTGGATGAAGACGATGAAATGAAGAACGAACCCGACGGCTTCGATCGTCAACGTCGTCATGATGATGGCCTTGAGCAGGCGGACGATGCCGCCTAAGTTGTTCTGATTCAAGGCTTCCTTGACGACGTAGCGTTCGGTGACGCCGATCTTGATGCCGAAGATGACCAAAACGTAGATGGCGATCGTGACGATGCCGAGGCCGCCGATCTGAATCAGAAGCGCCAGCCAGATCTTCCCGAAGAGGGAGAGCGTGATCGACAGATCCGCGATCGGCGACAACCCCGTGACGCAGACGGCCGAGGTCGACAGGAACAGCGCGTCGACGAACGCCAGCTGCTTGCCCGGCAACGTCGAAATCGGCAGCCAGAAGACAAAGGCGCCGAGCGCGATCAAAGCAAGGAAACTCAAAAGGATGACGACGAGGGGGGACAGGTGGTTGTGTTTCACGGACGATTCCCCTTTCATGACGGGAGACACATCGATTATACTACCAAACGGCCGATTTCGCAACTTGAGGCGCATCCCGAAGAAACCGATGACGCCAACGCGGCTTCATGATATAATGGGCCTATCGGAGGGGATACCTTGCTCATCTTGCTCGGCCCGAGCGCCTCGGGCAAAACCGAATCGGCCAAAATCATGATCAACCGCTATCCGATCTCGCGCGTCGTGACCTGCACGACGCGGCCGATGCGGCTTGGCGAAATCGACAACTTCGACTATCAGTTCGTCGACGAGGCCACGTTCAAGGATCGCGAGAAGAACCGCTATTTCGCGGAGACGGCCCAGTACAACGGCCATTGGTACGGCACGCCGATCAAGGAACTGCGTGACGACAAGGTCATCATCCTCGAACCGCAAGGTCTGCAGTCGTTCCTGAAACTGAAGGGGATCGTCGTCGTCTCGATCTATCTGCAGACGACCGAATCCACCAGGATGGAACGGATGCGCCAACGCAAGGACAAGGAAGAGGACATCAAGAAGCGGATCGCTTCGGACCGCGTCGCCTTCGACATCAACAAGATCGAAGGCGTCGATCTGATCATCGATTCTTCGAATCTGAGTCTTTCGGACGTCGCCGATCTGATCTATTTCAACTACCAGCGGCTGCTCGCGATCAAGACGCTCCGCTACGAGCAGCTCTCGCTTTTCGAAACAGAGGAGGAAGCCGCATGACCTTCGCGATCCGTCCGATGAAGGACGACGAGACGGGGATCCTCCACGATCTGATCCTCGGCCTGGCGGATTACGAACGGTTGAAAGACCAAGTGGTATCGACGCCTGCGTTGCTCAAACGGCAGATCGTCGAAGAACGCCGCGCCCATGTCCTGTTCGCGACCGTGGACGACGTTCCCATCGGGTTCGCGCTCTATTTCTACAACTTCTCGACGTTCGTCGGGAAGAAGGGTCTGTATTTGGAAGATTTGTTCATCCTCCCACAACATCGGAAACAAGGCTATGGAAAAGCCCTCTTCCTCGAACTCGTCGCGATCGCCAAGCACGAAAATTGCGGCCGAATGGAGTGGACCGTGCTCGATTGGAACGCCCCGTCGATCGCGTTCTACAAGGCGATGGGGGCGAAGCCACTGGACGACTGGACGATTTTCCGCCTCGACGAAACAACCTTGAAGTCACTTTAAGCAAATCGATGGAAATTGCGCTTTTTCAATGATAGAATGAATTGACGTAATCCCAATTTAGGAGGAAGAAACAACATGCCACTCACCATCACCAACCAGAACTTTAAAAAAGAAGTCCTCGAATCCCCGATCCCCGTCCTCATCGACTTTTGGGCACCATGGTGCCGTCCGTGCGTCATGCTCGGACCGATCATCGAACAGATCAGCGTCGAACAGGAAGGCAAGATCAAGGTCGGCAAAATCAACGTCGACGAAGAAGGCATCCTCGCCCAGGAATTCCGCATCACGAGCATTCCGACGGTCATGGTCTTCAAGGGCGGAAAACCGGCCGGTCAAGTCGTCGGCCTGCTCCGCAAGGAAGATCTTCTCAAGCGCCTCGGCCTGTAACACATGCATGACGTCATCGTCGTCGGCGGCGGTCCCGCAGGGATCACCGCCGCCGTCTATTTAAAGCGCTTCAAACTCGACGTCGTCGTCCTGATGAAGGACTACGGCACGCTCGCCAAGACCGACCACATCGAAAACTACTACGGGTTCGCCGAGCCGATCACCGGCACGAAACTCGTCGAAAACGGCATCCTCCAAGCCAAGAACATGGGCATTCCCGTCTTGGAAGAAGAGGTTCTCGGAATCGATTGTTTCGACACCTTCACCGTCAAGACGACCAAGGCGCAGCATTCCGCCCGCGCCGTCCTGCTTGCGACCGGCGCGGCAAGAAGCAGCCTGAAGGTCAAGGGCTTCAAGGAGTTCGACGGCAAAGGCATCTCGTACTGCGCCGTCTGCGACGGCTTTCTATACCGCGGGAAAACGATCGGCGTCGTCGGCGCCGGCGAGTTCATGCTCGAGGAGATGGAAGTCTTGCGGCAATTCGCGAAGGAAGTCGTCGTCTTCACCAACGGCGAGCCACTTCAAGTGGAGGTTCACGACGCTTCCGTCGTGACCGAGAAGCTTGTCTCCATCGACGGGAAAGAAACCGTCGAATCGGTTTCGACAGCGAAAGCGAATTACCGGATCGACGCGCTGTTCGTCGCGGCCGGAACGCCGTCGGCTTCCGACTTCGCTCTCCGGATGGGGGCGTTTCTCAACAAGAACGACATCGCCGTGGACGAAACGTTCATGACGAACATTCCCGGATTGTTCGCGGCCGGCGACTGCATCGGCGGCTTCTACCAGATCGCCAAGGCGGTTTCCGACGGCGCGCACGCGAGCGTCGCGATCAACCGGTACCTAAGAAACCTTAAAGCATAGCTTTCCCCCAAACGGAATTTCAAAAGGACGTGGCCAACGTCCTTTTTATTTGCTATAATGTTAATGCCATCATCACCATGGGAGGATGCCATGACCGACCTAACGGAATTAAGAAACGCCATCGATGCGATCGACGAGCGGCTTCGCGGACTTTACGTGGAGCGTCTCGAACTCGTCAAACGCATCGCGGCCTACAAGATGGAGCACAATCTTCCGGTCTACGACGCGTCGCGGGAAGCCCAGGTCATTGAAAAAAGCCTCGGGGCCATCGCGGACGAAACGATCCGGAATAAATACAAGGAAGTGCTGGAAACGATCATGAAGACCGCGAAGGATCTTCAAAAGGAGATCGTTTTGAGGAGCGCCCATGAAGCGATGGATTGACCTGCGCAGCGACACCGTCACCGAACCGACCGCCGAGATGCGGATCGCGATGGCGAATGCCGAAGTCGGCGACGACGTCTTCTCCGACGATCCGACGATCAACGAACTCGAACGGATCGCCGCCCTCATGCTCGGCAAGGAAGCGGCGGTCTTCGTCCCTTCCGGCACGATGTCCAATCAGCTGGCGCTGTTCACCCACTGCCAGAAAGGCGACGAGGTCATCCTCGATCAGAACGCCCACATCGTTCAGCACGAATCCGGCGCCTCCGCGGTCATCGCCTCGGTCCAACTGTACACGATGAAGGGGAAAAACGGCGTTTGGGACTTGTCCGAACTCGAACGCGCGATCAAGGTCCGCTCCGTCTCGACGACGCGGACGCGGCTGATCTGTCTGGAAAATCCGCTCGGCGGGGCGGTCGTCCCGCTTGCGTTCTTCGACGGCGTGCGGAAGATCGCGGACCGTTACCGTCTGCCGATCCATCTGGACGGCGCCCGCATCTTCAACGCGGCGACGGCGCTTGGCGTCGACGTCAAGGCGATCGCGAAGTACGCCGACTCCGTCAGCGTCTGCCTGTCCAAAGGTCTCGCGGCCCCGGTCGGCACGGTGCTTGTCGGATCCAAACCGTTCATCGAAGAGGCGCGCTGGAAGCGCAAACTGATGGGCGGCGGCATGCGCCAGGTCGGCATCCTCGGCGCCGCCGGCATCCTCGCGTTGACGAAAATGACCAAACGGCTCGCCGAAGACCATCAGACGGCGCGCTATCTGGAAAAACGCCTGGAAGAAATCCCGGGCATCACGATCGACAAGACACAGCGCGACATCAACATGGTCTTCTTCGACATGGACCATCCGAAGAAAACCGAGCTCGAGTTTCATCTGAAGGACCGCGGCGTGCGGATCCTTCCCTACGAACAAGGCTTCCGCTTCGTCACTCACTATCAGATCGATCAAGCCGACATCGACCACGTCGTCGGCATCATAAAGGAGTATATGAGCCATGCGTAATCTCTACACGGTGTTCCGCGGGGATTCGGTCCCCCAATCGGGATCGTTCTACAAGCGCGAAGCGTGTCGCGCGATCGTCCGCGAGGACGACCTGTACCTGTTCATCCGTTCCAAAAAATACGGGGAATGCAAGTTCCCGGGCGGCGGACTGGAGAAGGGCGAATCCCACGAGACCTGCCTCGCCCGCGAAATGAAGGAAGAAACCGGCCGTTCGCTGGTCGGTTCCCCGATCGAGTATGGCAAGGTCCTCGAAGTCGGCAAGGATCACCGCGTCGACACCGACCTCTGGCTTCAGGAATCGTACTATTATCTGTGCAACGCGTCGGTCTCGGCGGTCGCGCCCGTCTACGACGGCTACGAGATCGAATACGGCTACTACCCCGTTTGGCTGACGATCGAAGAAGCGATCGAGATCAACCACTCGGTGCCCGACCACGAGAACATCCCGTGGAAGACGCGCGACACGATCGTCATGGAACGCCTCAAAAAAGAAAAGGACTTTCATGCGTATTAATCTCGCCATCAGTTCCAAAGGTCTGACTTCGCGCCGCGAAGCCGACCGTTGGATCGAGGCCGGACGAGTCCGCGTCAACGGCCGTCTTGCGACGACCGGCATGGAAATAAACGACGACGACACGATCGAAGTGGACGGCCGGATTGTGTCCGGCCGTCCTTCTGCCGTTTACCTGGCCTATCACAAGCCCATGGGCATCGAATCGACGACGGACCGCACGAAACCTTCGAACATCCTCGACGCGCTGGCCTATCCCGAACGGGTGTTTCCGATCGGAAGACTCGACAAGGATTCCTCCGGGCTGATCCTCTTCACCAACGACGGCCAGATCGTCAACCGGATTCTTCGCAGCGAGAACGAACACGAAAAGGAATACGTCGTCACCCTCGAACGGCCTTACGACGAAGGCTTCCTGCAGGCGATGAGCAGCGGGGTGGAAATCTACAATCCGGTCCGTCACGAACGGACCGTCACGAAACCGTGCGTCATCAAACCGCTTTCGGATCGGACCTTCTCGATCGTGCTGACCCAGGGTTTGAATCTGCAGATCCGCCGCATGGCGAAGGAACTGAACCACCGCGTCGTGAAACTGAAACGAATCCGGATCATGCATCTGCATCTGGGGGATCTTCCCGAAGGCAAATGGCGAAGGCTCACCGACGCAGAAATGAATTCATTGCTTTTGACGGTTTCAAAGGATGATCGCGCACGCTGAAATAGTGGTTGCGCGCACGAAGTCCTGTGCTATAATAACGATTGGCTTTTTATAAAACGGTAGGAGGAACGAACATGCTGAATCAAACGGCCAAAGGCGTTCGCATCGAAGGCAAGAAAGCGATGTCGAAGCACGATGGTCTGCAGGAATATCTCAATCCGCAAGTCGTCTACATCCCGCTCATCCAACAAACGGAAACGCTGAAGCGGTTGGTCGAAGTCGGGCAGGAAGTCAAGATCGGACAAGTCGTCGCCACGCGCGAAGGTTGGGGACCGATCCCCGTCCACGCTTCCGTTAGCGGCAAGGTCAGCGCGATCAAGAAGGTCTGGCACGCTTCGGGCAAGATGGTCGATGCGATCGAAATCCAAAACGACGGCAAACAGACGCTTGCCGAAACGATCCGTCCGGAAGCGGACGTCGCTTCCCTGACGAAGGAACAGCTCGTCGAGAAAATGAAATTGGCCGGACTGTCGGGACTCGGCGGCGCCGGTTTCCCGACGTTCGTCAAATACCAGTCCAAACTGCCGATCGACACGATCATCATCAACGCGGTCGAATGCGAACCCTACATCACCGGCGACTACATGATGATCGTGAAGTATCCGGAGAAGGTGTTGAAGGGTCTGTCCTACCTGATGCGCGCCGCCGGCGCGACCAAGGGCTACATTGCCTTCAAGGCCTACAACACCGCCATGAAGGAAGCGCTCGCGCCCTTCCTTTCCGCCTATCCCGGCATCATGCTCTCCGAAGTCAAGGACGTCTATCCGGCCGGCTGGGAGAAATATTTGGTCCAGCACATCCTGAAGAAGAACTACCAGGGTCTTCCCTCCGAAGCTGGCGTCATCATCAACAACGCTCAGACGGCGATCGTCTTCGCCGACATGGTCGAGCACAACATCCCCCTGATCGCCCGGGCGATCACGATCACCGGCGAAGGCATCAAGGAGCCGAAGAACTTCCTCGTTCCGATCGGAACGCAGGTCAAGGAATTGGTCGCGAAGTGCGGCGGCTACGCCGAAGGTCTCGATCCCGCCAAGTCGCACTACATCGCCGGCGGTCCGATGACCGGCCGTGCGATCCTGATCGACGAGCTGATCGTCAACGACACGCTCGGATCGGTCATCGTCAAGCCGATGCCCCTTGAAAAGGATCATCCCGCCTGCATGGGCTGCGGCAAATGCGCCGACGCCTGCCCGGCGTTCCTCACCCCCACGGAAATCCAAAAGGCGGCCGAACGCAAGGATCTTGAGCTGATCCGCAAGCTGAAGGCCACGAAGTGCGTCGGCTGCGGACTGTGTTCGTATGTCTGTCCGTCGCACATCGAGATCGCGGACTTCGTCGACAAGGCGAAAGTCCTGCTCAAGAAAGGAGCCTGACGATGGCCCGTTTCGCTGCCGGCAAGGCGCCATTCCTCCGCATCGCGGACCAACCCAAGCAGGGAACCGCCGTCATCATGCGCGACTTCATGATCGGCATGCTTCCGGTCATCCTGTTCGCATGGTATAAAAACGGCATTCAAGTGTATATGGACGGAAACATCGGGTTGCTTGAAATGTTCTATCCGCTCGTCTTCGTCGTTCTCGGAGGCGTGTTCTCGACGCTTCTCGAAACGATTTTCTTCCTCGTCACCGATCCAAACGCCAAAACGATGAAATCCCTGAAGCAGAAACTCGGGACCTCGTTCGCGGCGATTCCCGGTTTGATCCTGGCGCTGATGCTTCCCTTGTACACGCCGATCTGGGTGTTGTTGTTCGGATGCTTCTTCGCCTCCATCGTCGCCAAGATGCTCTTTGGCGGTTTCGGAAACAATCTCTTCAATCCCGCATTGCTCGGCTACCTCGCCGTCGGGTTCACGATGAGCGGCGTCATCAACGCCGCGGGCGGGCTCTTCAATCAATCCGAACTGTTGATCGACGCCTATGCCGGCGCGACCCCGCTCGGATTGCTCGCCAGGCTCAAGGTCCTCGATTATGATCTTCTGGTCAAACCGTACGGCTCGCTTTGGAACTTCTTCCTCGGCACGATTCCCGGCGCACTCGGCGAAACCAGCGCGCTCGCGCTGCTGCTGGCTTACATCTGGCTGTCCGTCCGCAAAGTCATCCGCTGGTACACCCCGGTCATCTACATCGGCACCGTGTTCGTGGTCTCTTGGGGACTGGGCATCGCCTCGGGCGAAGCCGGACTGTGGTTCCCGATGTACAGCATCCTCTCCGGCGGTTTGTTCTTCGGGGCCGTCCTGATGGCGACCGAACCGGTCACGACGCCGAAAAACCCGTTTGGCAAAGTACTGTTCATGCTGTTCCTGGGCGTGCTCACGGTCTTGTTCCGGTTCATCGGGAACTTCCCCGAAGGCGTCGGCACCGCGATCATCGCGATGAACATCTTCACGCTGCCGCTCGACAAGTTCGCCGCGGTCGTCCGCGCCGAAGGCTATCGCAAGGCCGCCTTCTGGAAGAGCGTCGCGATCGGTGCGTTCATCCTCGCGATCGCCGTCTACGCCATTTTCAAAGGCGCGACGATGTATGCGGCGTTCGCCGCGGGAGGGCTGTTCTGATGAAAACCTTCTTCCAAACCAACCGCCTGATCCTGATCGTCTCGTTTTTGCTCGTCCTGCTCTTCGCCGCGGGCGGCGCGTATTCGAACTACATGACCGACCGCATCACGTTCCATCAATATAACGATCTCTTCCCGACCGCGACCGCTTTCCATCCCTACACGCCCGAAACGATCGCCGACGAGGAAACCTTCGTCGCCGCGTACCACGCGATGAACAGGCAAACGATGATCGGCGTCGTCTATGTCGTCTTCGCCCAGGGCAAGATGGGCAACCTCACGCTTGCATATGGCGTCGACACCGCCTCCGACAAGGTCGTCGGCGTCAAGGTGGTCTCGCAGAACGAGACGCCGGAGTATTACTCCCGCCTGTCGACCGCGTTCTTCCAGCAGTTCGGCAACTATTCCTTCGACCAGCTCAACATGACGATTTCGACGGTCGCCGGCGCGACGCTCTCGAGCGGCGCGTTCCAGCTCGGATTGGTGGCGGCGCGGGCGCAATACGCGCTCGACTTCGATTTCGAAATCCCCTCCGCCGTCGTCCTGATCAACAGCCTGACCTACAACCTCGATCTCGCGACGATCGTCGCCAAGCCAATCCTCGCGAACATCACCGACCTTTTGACCGGCGAAACGATCGACGTCTCCCTCTCCGCGACGTTCGATCTCGTCGCCGTCGAGACCGCCGGAAAAGCCGCGCCTTCGGCCGCGGTCCTCGCGGAACTAAAGAGCACGGCGCAGCGCGACTACATCGCGTTCTCGAAAACGGTCGCGACGGGGTATGACGCGTTGACGCGCACCCTGATCGTGAAGACGCGCGGCTACGCCGCCGCCGGCATCCTCGCGACGATCGTCTTCAACGAAACGTTCGACTCGGTTGATAGCGGCAGTTTCGTCTCGGTCGAAACTTACGACCAATCCCACGATTACGACATGGCGTTTGGCGCCGCGCCCGGCATCGAAAACCATCTTTACGGCCTGTACGCGGCCGATCAGGCGGTTTCCGCCGTCGCCGGCGCGACCTACACGTCGAACGGCATGATCGCGCTCTTCGGCTATCTTGACCAAATCCTTGCGGGAAACGGAGGCAACTGATCCATGAAAAAAGGACTTGTTTCCGGCCTGGTGCTGCTTGCGCTCGGGCTCATCTGCGGTTTGGTGCTCGCCAGCGTCAACGCGATCACCGCGCCGGTGATCGCCGAAAACGAATACCGCGCCAAACTCGCGATCCTCGGCGAATTCTACGATGTCGATGACTTCAACATCGAACTCCTCGAACTCTCCGGCGCGATCGATTCCGTCTTCCTTCTGAAAAACAAAACCACAAACGTGCTGGAAAAGGCCGTCTACTCGGTCCGGTCGTACGGCTATCAATCCGACATCGTCATGCTGATCGCGATCAACGCCGACATGACCGTCGACAAGTACAAGGTCGTCAGCCAGGGCGAGACCGCCGGCATCGGCGACGTCATCGTCGGCTACGACTTCCAGATGCAGGGCGAGAACATCGCCAACCTCGATGCCTTCGCCGGACCGTCGGCCACCTTCTCGGCCAATGCCGTGCGCGCGTGCTTCCAACTGGTCGGCGCGCGGGCCGCGATCGACTTCGCCGGCGTGACGCCGCAGATCGTCCTGACCATCAACTCGCTTGTCTACAACCTTGATCCGGCCACGTTCCTGACAAAGCCGTTCGTCGCCACGATCACCTATGGTGAAACCAACGTCCAGACGCAGGTCTACCTCGCCTTAAACTTCGCATTCGTCGAGATGGTCAATCCGCTCGATCCGACGCCGGAGCAGACGTTTCTGACCGAACTCCAGCTCAAGGCGCAACAGGTTTCCACCGTTTCGAACCGCACCTACTTCTCGGCCTACGACGCGGGAACGCACACGCTTTCGATCACGACGCGCGGCTACAACTCCGCCAACCCGATCGTCCTTGTCGTCGTGTTGAACGCGGCCGAGGACGCCGTCGTCTCGATCACGCCGACGAGTGCGGAAAGTTACATCGATTCCCATGATTACGCCGGCACCTATGGCGCCACGCCGGGGATTGAAAATCATCTGATCGCGCGCTATCAGGCGAGTCAGTCGCTCGACACCGTCGCCGGCGCGACGGTGACCTCTAGCGCGATGATCCGCGCGTTGCAACTGCTTCAATCGTTCCTGGAAGGAGGCGAATGACGATGAATCAAAAGGATAACTTCCTGAAGGGCTTCGTCAAAGAGAATCCGTTGTTTGTCCAGGTGCTTGGGACCTGCCCGTCGCTCGCCGTCACCACGAAGGTGGAAAACGCGATCGGCATGGGCATTGCGGTGTTCTTCGTCCTCGTCCTCTCCAATCTCGTGATCTCGCTGCTCATGAGCCGCCCCGCCTGGCGCGACATGATCAAGCCGGTCCGCATCCCCGTCTTCATCGTCGTCATCGCGACGCTCGTCACGGTCGTCGAGATGATCATGCACGCCTATCTGACGTCGCTGTACGTGGCGCTGGGCGTCTTCATTCCGCTGATCGTCGTCAACTGCATCATCCTCGGCCGGGCGGAAGCTTTCGCGCAGTCGAACAAACCGCTCGATTCCGTCGTCGACGGCATGGGCATGGCGCTCGGCTACATGGTGGCCTTGCTCGTGATCAGCTTCTTCCGCGAATTCATCGGCGCGGGAACGGTCACGATCTGGGGCAACCTGCAAATCGATCTTTCGTTCCTGTTCCGCGTGATCGGAATCACTCCGATCGACATGTTCCTGAAGCCGGTCGGCGCGTTCCTGACGTTCGGCTTCATCCTCGCCGTGCTGGCCGCTTCGGCCAACCGGAAGATCCAAAAGCAGAAGCAGTCCGCTCTGACGAAGGAGGCCGCGAAATGACCGAACTCATCGCCTTGGCATTTGGGGCATTCATCGTTCAAAACGTCATTCTGACGCAGTTCCTTGGAATCTGCCCGTTCTTGGGCGTCTCGACCAAGCGCAGCAGCGCGCTTGGCATGGGGATGGCCGTCGTGTTCGTCATCCTGATCTCCTCGATCGTCACCCGGAGCCTCTATCATTTCGTGCTCGTGCCCTTCGAAATGGAATACATGCGCACGATCGTCTTCATCCTCGTCATCGCCGCGCTCGTGCAGATGGTCGAACTGTTCTTGAAAAAAGTCTCGCCGTCGCTCTACAAGGCGCTTGGCATCTACCTGCCCCTGATCACGACGAACTGCGCCGTTTTGGGCACCGCGATCATCAACATCAACAACAACTACGATTTCGTGCAGATGCTCGTGTATTCGTTCTTCCTGCCGCTCGGATTCCTGTTCGTCATCTACATCTTCTCGTTCCTGCGCGAAAAGATCAACTACGCGCCGGTGCCCAAGGCGTTCCAAGGCACGCCGATCGCCTTGATCACCGCGGCGATCCTCGCGATGATCTTCGCCCGCTTCGGAGGCATTCTCTGATGAACATCCTGATCCCCGCGCTGGTGCTCGCCGGCATCGGCTTCATCCTCGGCTTTCTGATCTACATCGTCGAGAAGTACTTCCACGTCGAAGAAGACACGCGCCTTCAGACGATTCAATCGATGCTTCCGGGCGTCAACTGCGGCGCCTGCGGGTTCCCCGGCTGCGCCGGACTCGCCAACGCGATCTTCGAAGGCAAGGGCAAGCCGAACCAATGCAAGCCGATTTCCGCCGACAAACGCAGCGCCCTCGAAACGTATCTCAAGGAAGCGTTCGCCGAACAGACCCCATCCAAAGCATGACAAGACGTCCCTCTCCGGAGGGGCGTTTTTTATGGAAAAGAGGGGCTTCCGGACAATCAAAAACCGGTTTCAAATGGATTTATTTCCCTGTTTCATTCACGTGAATGAATGTTCATAAATATGACTGTAAAGAAAGCCCAATTTTTTAAAAATGAACTCAATTTGTTCTATGGGCTAGTTGAAGTAATCGATCGAACAGGGTTTCATGCAATTTCCTGCGATTGAATCGATAACAGAACTCA
>Ga0209835_1000474_pt1 | contig 26525 bp, 39 predicted proteins | sample LakKivwa52mmetaG_FD_184138 | JGI IMG/M metagenome (GOLD analysis project Ga0209835, IMG submission 184138) | Anoxic lake water microbial communities from Lake Kivu, Rwanda to study Microbial Dark Matter (Phase II) - Lake Kivu water 52m metaG... | ecosystem: Environmental > Aquatic > Freshwater >... | reverse complement strand
TGGTCTCGCTGAAGTTTTCGCATTGCCGGATCCGTTCGTCCTCGGCTTTTGCCTGGCCGCCGGCCGGCGTATCGGCAAGTGTCGCGCTGGTCCCGGTCACGGATTCCGCGGAGGTGGCCAGCTCGACTGAGCCGTCAGTGCCGGAGGACCCAGAGGAACCACTAGACCCACTAGAGCCAGAGGTACCGGAAGAGCCAGCTGAGCCAGAGGTACCGGAAGAGCCACTTGAGCCAGAGGTACCGGCGGCACCGGTGGCTCCACTAGAGCCAGAGGTACCGGATGAGCCACTTGAGCCATCTGTGCCGGATGAGCCGTCAGTGCCGGAGGAACCGCTGCTACCGCTGGAGCCGGACGATCCACTAGACCCGCTAGACCCACTACTGCCGGACGAGGAGGCACTATAATTAACCACCACATTCCAGGTACCAACTATAGTACCAAATGTGCTCAGGTCTATTGTTACCACTGTACTACTTGTTGCTGTAATATTATCTGGTACAATTTCCAGGTTATTGTTGTCATACACACTAACCACATTATATTGGTTGTTCAGGTTATGTGTTACCGTTAGCACACCGGCACTCAGGTTAGCATTGGTAAAGGCCAATGTATATGCGGCACCTGGTAAACCGGATGAACCTGAGGATCCACTAGATCCACTAGAGCCAGATGAGCCATCTGTCCCACTGGAACCCGCACTACCGGATGACCCGGCGCTACCAGAGGATCCTGAACTACCGCTTGATCCGGATGAGCCCGTTTCACCTGAGGAGCCTGTGCCCCCGCTTGATCCACTACTACCAGCCGAGCCGGAACTACCGGCGGACCCACTGGAACCATCTGTACCGGATGATCCAGCCGACCCGCTGGACCCTGCACTACCTGAAGATCCAGAGGAGCCAGAGTAACCACTGGAACCCGCACTACCGGAGGACCCTGAGCTACCGGAGGAACCACTTGAGCCATCCGTACCACTGGAGCCAGCACTACCCGAGGAGCCTGCCGACCCGCTGGAACCGTCTGTACCGGATGATCCGGCCGGACCCGAGGATCCTGATGATCCAGCACTACCGGAGGAGCCTGCCGACCCGCTGGAACCGTCTGTACCGGATGATCCGGCCGGACCCGAGGATCCTGATGATCCAGCACTACCGGAGGAGCCTGCTGAACCACTGCTGCCGGCTGACCCACTGGAACCATCTGTGCCGGATGACCCACTGGAACCCGCACTACCGGAGGACCCTGCCGACCCACTGGACCCAGAAGATCCAGCTGAGCCTGATGTGCCAGAAGAACCATCGATACCACTCGAGCCGGTTGAACCGGATGACCCACTGGAGCCTGCTGACCCGGACGAGCCGGAGCCGCCGGATGACCCACTGGAACCCGCACTGCCGGAGGATCCAGCCTGCCCGCTGGAGCCCGCACTACCGGAAGACCCACTGGAACCAGCACTACCGCTTGAACCAGCACTACCGGAGCTGCCGGACGAGCCAACTGAACCACTCGACCCACTGGAACCAGCACTACCTGCCGAACCAGAGCTGCCGCTACTGCCGGATGAACCGGCAGCTGCTAACCACTCACTACCTGTATACCTGTATATGTTATTATCATCACTGTCAAGATATATTTGACCACGTGTTGCACCAGATTCACCGGCCGATAGAACCGGCACCACCATAACACTTGATGCAGAGATACTACCAGTGGAAATGGTTGAGGTGGTTAGGCCAACAAACGATGGTGAGCTACTTGTGGATATATCCTGGTTGGTGATTTTTTGCCAAGAGGTGATATACCAGTAAAGAGTGTCCTCATCTATGACCTCGACCACTATACCCTCTGAGGCCACGGTCTCTACCCATACAGCTCCATTGAACTCAACTATGGATTCCTTGGAAGCACCGTCCCAGTTAGCATGAACCGTGCCTGCCGTAGTGTCAAGGATGTACCTGTCACCCATAACCTCGGTAGGAGGAGGATTGGTACAATTGGTTATAGACAGTACGGTGGATTGGGATATCAGGTTGATAGACGAACCAATGTATTGAGACCATGTGGCAACATCGCCAACCTTACCTACCATGATGTATGCACGGTTACTCGTTTTATTCCACCAGAGCATAGGTGGAGTATAGGCTGAGTCGGTTGGGCCTGGATTACGGTCCTTGACTACATAATATATAGGTTGCCTATTGACATAGCCGAGATCGTTCATTCGCTAAACCGCCATATTATAGGTATTTGTCATCTGGAACACAGTAAATATCAAGGTCTCCTGATGCTGAACCCGGAGAGGTGAATGTAGCACCAATTCTAGCCTTATTGGTACACTGGGGTACTGTAGCCAAAAACACACCATTCATACTAGCCGAATATGTCCAGGTCTGTTTGGCCGGGGTGGCTGAACTGGTCTGTGTGTTAAAATATGAGCCGGTGACTGGGTGATTAGACTCTAGGACCAGACACTCAAACACAACATTGGTTTCTGTCCCCTTTGTGTAATTGAAGAAAACCTGGATACCCGGGTACATTTGGACATCATATTCCACTATGGCCGCAGATGATGCCGATGTTACTACACTACCGTTATGTAAGGTGATCATTTTGAATCCTCCTGTAGATCGATATCCGTATTTATAAGATGTGTACAAGTCAGACCAACTGTGCTACATATGAGTGTAAGAAAGGAGGCGCACATGAAGAAACTCAAAAATCTGGAATATCTGAGCGGGGTGCCAGTATCCGGAAGTGTCCTATTGGACAAAGACATCAAGGAATCAGTGAAAAAAGACTATGCCACAAAGAATTTGAATGAGATGCTAGTCTCATATAAATAGGAATGAGAGTAATCCGGGTGATTGGGTCACACCGGAAACAGCTGAGGCAATGCTGCTGTCCTCTCCAACCTATTTATGGAGGCAAAGTCACATGGAATCAACCAAACCGTATGGAATTATTTACCTCATCACATGCCTGGTCAATTTGAAAAAGTATGTGGGACAAACAACCAACAAAATGAAGTATCGATGGACGGATCATAAAAAGTGTGCAAGGCGCGGTAAGCCCTATCCATTATACAAATCAATCAGAAAATACGGTATTGAAAATTTCATCATTGAGCAAATTCATATATGTAACTCAAGAGATGAACTGAATGAAATGGAAAAACACTATATACTTGTATATGACACCATTATAGATCATGGTAAAGGCTATAATATGAATTATGGTGGACATGAAAGGGTGTATTCCGAAGAACTGAAAAAACGTCTAAGTGAACAAAGAATGGGAGCTAACAACCCATTTTATGGTCATCACCATACCGAACAATTCAAGAAGGATAGAGCCGATACGGCCAGGAACCGTGTTAGGTCTGAAGAAGAACGTCAAAAACTTAGCCTAGCGAAACGCGGCGAGAAACATCCTATGTATGGGTTGAGAGGTGAGCTTTCACCAAATTATGGCTCAAAACGCTCAATGGAGACAAGACAGAAAATGAGGAAACCCAAAAGTGATGAGACACGTAGAAAAATGAGTATATCCGCTAAAAGGCGCGCCAATACACCAGAGGGTAAGAAACATATGCGAAAGGCCGTAGAACTCAGTCATGAAAGTAGACGGAGTAACATAAAATCAAAACAACGTTTACAACCAAACGGTAACATGGTATGATATAACAAAAAAGACAAAGGAGAATGGAATGTCAAGTCGATGGATCACGAAGGAAATGTTTGCAAAACATTTGGAAAACAGGGAAAAAGAGAAGGTACAGCAGACGCCAAGAATGAATCGGTCAGATAAGGTTTGGACAGCACTTCAAGCCGGCACGCAGGATGAACCAATCGTATATGAGGGCCGGTTCTTGCCGGACAAGAACGGGACCCTATCCAAGAAGTTCTTTTACCACATGTGGAGATCGGGCGACAAATGGTACAATATGCTGTGCCCCAAGACGCATGAGTTCGGCAACTGGTGTCCAGTCTGCAATACCGTGAGTATGCTTTATAACGGCACGCCTGAGGATAAGAAAACGGCGCGGGAGCTACGACGCAAGGAACGCTTCGCAGCCAATTTCTACATCACCGAGGACCCACGGGACAAAAACGCCAATGATGATAATTCCAAGTCTGCCGGCAAGGTTAAAATCTATGAGCTGCCTGGTAAGATCAATGAAAAGCTGGTGGCTGAGGAAGATGAGAAGGAAGGCTTGAGGGAGGCTGCATGGGATCCGACAGAAAATGGCCATAATTTCATCATCAAGGTCAAAACCACCAAACCCGACGCAGACAAGAGAACCTTTCCAGACTATGCATCTTCAGCGTTTAGCCGTAAGGCAACCGCCTTGGGGTCTGACAAGGAAATCAAGGCCATCATGGATAGCACCCATTCCATCGATGACCACATCAATTCCATGAAAAAAGATGATAAGTGGATCAAGGATACCTTGGTATCCGAAGGGCTTTTCCAGTTGATCCAGCGAGAGTGGGAGAAGCATCATGGTGTTCAGGAGGAGCCATCAACCAAGTCTACCACGGCAACCAAGCCGAAGGAAGAAGATGTTCCAGACTTCACTCCAAGTGAATCAGGTGAGTCAGAAACGGACTTACTGAAGGAACTGGACAGCTTGAAATACTAAGCCTACGTAGGGGTCTATGTCCTTACGGATATAGACCCCTTAAAGTAGGATCAATGCTTTTATCAAAATACCCAGTATCACACCACCAATACCAGACTGTATACCAACCCAAAGCTTACCCCACCAGGCTTTATCACGTTCATCCTCTATAAGCCGATGCACATCTTCCAAGGTGCTCTGTTGTTTTTTGATGATGGCTTCCAACTCATCATTGGAAGACTCACACTTATTGAGCTGTTCGGTGTTTAGCCGAGCTTCCTCCCGGCACAATCCTTCCATGTCAATACACTGGACCAGGCTAGCCTGAATACTTTTACATCGCTCTGCCTCAACAATAATCTTATCAACCACAGGTGCATCGAAGGTATAGGTTTCTTGGGCGCTCCAACCATTACTGGTTAAGAGGAGGATAGCCAAGAGCCCGTAGACGCCGAACGCGTTCTTCACTGGTCTTAGGTTTTTGAACATTCTCACTCTCCTTGGTCAGCCTGGCCAGTTCGGCCTTGGCTGCATTATATCTCTTTTGGATTGAAGCCAGGCTTGACCTATATCGCTTTTTTGACAATTCATAATCAGTCACCACCTGCTCATAGGCCTCTTTCCATTCCTTAGCCTCTTTGAGTACCTTATTAACATCTGGTTTGAGGTACCAATGTAATGCCAGGCCGCCGGTACTCAAGGCCAAGATGCCTATAACTACCCACAACATAACGGTACCCTTCCATACGGTTTTTAGCCACTCCATGACCTCACCTCTTGAGTAGTTTTTTTATCATCTCAACCACTAATTTGGCCTGATCGGGTAATAGGCCACCGAACAGAAAGCCAATTCCCACGCCAATCAAAAATGCAATAAATGACATTTGACACCTCCAATTCTATATTACTTATATTTATGACTCTAAATAGAGATATGTCAACTAATGTAATTAAATTGACCGACGTGTATGTTACCACACTTAAAATGGACGGTACCTGGCAACCAACACCTCTAAAAGAATGCCTAGTCTATAAAACACTGGATAATATGGATTGGAGCTTACATGAGGACTATGTTGGCTGGTTAAAAAGGTATAATAATCATCCTGGTATTACGACCACAGAGCAATATAAACATTTATATAAAAATATAAGAACCAATGGATTCAAATTTGATGCAAGGGTACCTATATCCTTCAAAGATGTTATTGAGTATCTATGTATGTATGACATATGTGGAGTACCAAGACAGATGAATTGGCTCTGGGTAGTAAAAGATGGTCAACATAGACTGTCATGCCTTCTGTACTTATACAGGGAGGCTGCGCTGACAATTGATAAAAACCATATACTAAAGGAAATTGTTTATGGGTAACACAATAGCCAAGGTACAGGCCATCATTGATACACCGAGGCTTATGGGTACCAGGTTAGCGGTGGACTTGTGTGAAAACATTCACCTACACTACAGGGACCTAAGGTTGGAATTTAGCATCACTGAATGGAAAGCTTTTGTGGACTTCATTACATACGCCAATAAATACATCCAGGAGAATCATGCTGACTATGATATGAAGGACCCAAACTATTTCGGCCAGGTGGGTATTGTTATTCCGGCACAGTCGGAGAGCTGGCCGGGACGAGTAAATGTGGAAATCCAGGGTGAACCTTTTGGTGGCATTATGCATATTCACTACAATGACCTCCGGATAGAGCTACCTGTTGACGTTTACAAGCAGTTAGCCCATCTAATAAATAGACTTGAGGTGCGTCTATGAACACTGTTGAAAAGATCAGACGGATGATCAATGAGGAAGAGACGGAACGCATGATTCGGTGGGTTAAGACCTGGGGTAAAAACCATGGAATCATGCCAGATGAAAAGGGCTTCTTTGACAAATGTGTGGCCTCTATGGATGATGAGCTGGGTGATGATGGTGCCAAGAGATATTGCGCCAGGGCCATAGATACCTGGAAATCGAGTACATACTGGCGGGGCAAGGGTAAAACTGAGAAGGAAGCCGAACAGGACGTAGAGGCCAATCAGAACTACCCAAGATCCAAAGCCAAGCGCCGAAAAGCCCAGAAGGCTAAGGAAGAATAACAGGAACGTAGTATGGAGATCAAACTATGAAATTTTATGGCGTAAGGATGTTCGGTAAGCTCCAGGTACAGTCATATGCAAATATAGCTGCTGCCGGTGCTGCAACCGATGAGGGCCGTGTTGTATATATTGAAGCCGATGAATCGCTGTATGTAGCCACTGGTGCTGCCTGGCGTAAGTCTGGTATAGCACCTGAGCTGTATGATGCCAATACCATACTCAAGGCAGACACAGACAATGCGCCATCAGCCATGGCAATCACCGAACAAACAGTTGTTGGAAGGCTTACAGGTGGTGTGATCAAGGCGTTATCTACCACCGAACTGACAACCTTGGTCAATGTGGCCACCTCCGCCGCGAAGGGTGCGTCAACCCTGGCTACATCGGCTGAGGTTATTGCTGGTGTGGAAACACTGAAAACCATTACACCGGCCACACTAACCTCCAAGCTTGATACAGATGGCACGTTGGCCGGTAACCTTGACACCAGGATAGCAACCCAGAAGGCAACCAAGACCTATGTTGATTCTGTTCATACAACCATCACCAACAACTACTTTGCACCTGGTACCAAGCTATGGTTTTACCAAAACGCAGCACCAACTGGCTGGACCATAGATGCGTCCGCCGCCGATAGTCTCATCGGTGTGAAAGGTGGAACACAGGCCTATAATACCACAGGTGGTCAGGTAGTAGGTACCTGGACACAGCCTGGTCACACCCATACTGGTCCAAGCCACACTCATACTGGCCCAAGCCATACACATACCGGACCAAGCCATGTTCACTCTGGCCCAAGTCATACCCATATTATGACAGCGCATGAGCATGGTATTCTGAGCCACACGCATACCGGACCAAGCCATAGTCATACTGGTGCCGCCCATACACATACCACCTCAGCACATACACTAACCACGGCTGAGATGCCGGCTCACGCGCATATGCGTATTTATGCTGGAAGGCAGGCCGACCATGTAGGATCGGGCGCTGTTATATTCGAGGGTGATGGTGCCGCCTATACCCCAGGTAGTCCATGGGTACCACCGGCCGGTAACGATCCTTATTATGATAACCCTCTCACAGGAGGTGGTGGTTCCCATACTCATGGAGACACAGGAGCCGCTTCATATACCACCGAATCCGGCCTTGCTGGTACGGGTGTAACAGGTGCCGGTGGTAACGGTTCTACAAGTACCGCGGCCATCACCTTCTATACCTCCGCCGATGGTACACAGGACACCGGAGCCGCTGGTACAGGAGAAACTGGAGCAGCAGGTACCGGCGCAACCGGAGCTGACGGTACAGGAGCGACAAGTGCTTCCAACACGGCGGCCACATATAGACCATACACATCACTTGGCATCATAGCCACAAAGAACTAAGGAGAGAAATATGAAAATTACAATAGTTGTGCCTGATAACACAATCGGTATCGATGGAACATTTAGGAGCTATGATCTATCAGACATAGATGCCAGAGTGGTTCAGTTTGACACGGCCGCCGGTACAGGCCATGTTGAATATGTAAACAGTAACAACAGAACAATCGACACTACCTACTACAATGACCACTTCAAGTCCTACTCAGACTTATACCTAGCCGATGCGGCAGCTGAGGAGGCCGACAGAGTTGCCAAGGAAGGTATCCCCTTCCCTGTCTGGTCCAGTGAGTTGGGTAGATATGTGTCAGACCTGGCGGAGTATAAAGAGGACCTTGCTAAGCGAGTCAAATTGAAGCGTGATGAAATCATTGCTCTCGGTGTTCCTTTCCTCTTTCCAGATGGCTTAGCCGGCACAATCCAAACCCGTGATGCCACCGATTTCAGGAACATATCAGCCATTGCCACTGCCGGCCTGGCCCTTATGGTATCTCAGTCCCAGACTGGATTGGTGTTTCGGGACACGGAAAACGTGGTACATAACCTAACTGGTGCTGAGGCAATCAATATGGGTCTATATGTAACGAGTTACATCCAGGGAATATACAATAAATGCTGGGCCAAGGAGAATGAAATCATCAACCTGGCCAACTCGGCCGCGTGTGATGCTTATGACGTGAACGCAGGCTGGCAATAAGCCAGACCATAACTTGTGAGGTGACGTGTGATTCAGAATACTTGTAAAAAGGGTGAATGTTATTGGTGGGGACTCACGGATGGCAAATGTCCCAACTTCATTGAATCTTGGTGGAAGCCATCTGAGTTGAATACGGGCCAGCCGGTACTCGTGGCCGATTGTGCTCCAATAAGAACCTTTCTCATGGTCCAGGAGCTGTATAACCGGCTTGTTGGTGTCCAAGCAGTCCAGGAAGAAATGCGGAATGAAAATGTGTGGGTTCAAGCGGTAGCTGAAATACTTGGTCGCGCTGCCAACATAGACATTGAATCTTTTGTGAGGAAGCGGGAGCAGATCATCCACAGACGCAAGATAACCGGTGAGTCTGAGGAAGTTAAAAAACTGGAAGGATAAGAATATGGCATGGTATGATTTCTTGGTAGGAACCAATAGGATAGATGAGTCCACTAAGGCGTTCCAAAAAAGGGGTGACGATGCTCTAACCGATAAAGAATGGCTGCTTCAGTCCGGTGAAGGTGTGGAGGATGTTGCTTTACTCCAGATGACCGGACATCAGGGTCTCATGGGCTATAACTCCTTCTTCAACACCTTCATCAATAGAGCATATGAAACCGAGTTGGCCAGGATCAATAATTACAGGGTCATGGCTGAATATCCAGAAATTGGTGATGTTATAGAAGATGCCACCAATGAGTCCTGTAAGGTGGATGAGAACCTCAACATTATCAGCCTGAACATTATAGATGAAAAACTCAAGTCCAATGAGAATATCCGCAAGGTTCTCCTGAGAGAGTTTGAAACCTTATTCTTTGAGCGCATTGATATAAATGATAACCTATGGGACATGGTCCGGACATATTTTATTGATGGCCGGTTATACTATGAACGCATTATCAACCCCAATAAGCTATCCAGTGGCATCATCAACATAAAGCGCCTGCCATCGGAAACCATGGACTATGAGTTGAATCCTATCAACGGCCGTATAACTACCTTCTATCAATACCTGGCACCTAGCATCCGACGTCCTCTGAATAGAATGGAGGCAGAAAAATTTATCCAGGCAAATAAAAATGCACTGGTTATATTCAATCCAGAACAGGTCGGCTTCATCAACTATGGTATATATGGTAAGACAAGGTATGAGATACTGGGTTACCTGGAAAAGGCCAAGGTACCATATAACCAGCTAAAGCTCCTGGAAACCTCCGTGGTCATATACAGGCTGGTTAGGTCCCCTGAAAGATTTGTGTTCAAGATTGATACTGGTAATATGCCCCGTGATAAGTCTATCAAGTACGTGGAGAAGATCAAGCAGAAGTTTGTCAAGAAGCAAACCTTCAACCCCCTTACAGGCGCCTTGAGCCAAGAGCCGGAAATCATGAACCTCCAAGAAAATTTTTATGTCCCCGTTGGGTGTTTTCAACTTAGCACTGGAGTCACACTGGTAGACGGCCGGAAGCTATTACTGTCGGAGATCATCTCCGAATATGAGTCCGGTAAGACCAACTATGTTTACACCGTGGACCAAAAAACTGGTAAAATTGGTCATGGTGAGATAGAGTGGGCAGGTATTACCAGGAAAGACTCCCCGATGGTCCGTGTAACACTGGATAATGGCGAGTCCGTAGATTGTACCCCAGATCATAAATTTGTTATGAGAGATGGCTCAGAGGTCCAGGCACAAAACCTCAAAACCGGCGACAGTGTAATGCCCCTCTACCTGGACAAGAGGAAAATGAATAAAAACTCCAATGATTACACTGTGCTCTTTGATTTGGAAGACGAAAGTTGGAAGTATGCACATAGAGTTTTTGGACCTAAAGCAAAACATGGGAACGTTATACACCATAAAGACTTCAACAGGCACAATAACAATCCTGATAACCTGGTTTCCATGCCTATACATGAGCATATACAGTACCATGTTAGCACCAATAAGGAACGCCAGTCCCATTTAGCTCCTCTGAAAGCGTTGAATGTTCCTGAGGTAAGACAGCGCCAGAGAGAAGCGGTCTCTAAGTCCAAAAAGGAATATTTTGCCAATCCGGAAAATAGGAAGAAGCAAGGTGACCTAATGAGGCAAAGATGGATAGATCAATATGATCACTTTCACATGCTTGTGTCCAGGCCAAAAAACCAAAAACATAAACAAGCCACCAGCGCAACAATGTTGAAAAAACATCAGGATCCTGAGTACCAGAAAGTGTTCCAAGAGGCTATGTTAAAAAGAGACGGTAGACCTCCTATAAAAATTGATGAAAAGTGTTGTCATTACTTCGTCTTGGAATATATAAGGGGTAACTCTCCTAACTTGTCAAGTCTGGGTGTCGCTTTAAACAAAAATCCTGGTTTTGTAAAACATTGGAAACTACTAAACGGCGCAAGAGGAAATGATAAATATGTGTTAGGAAACAAGTACCTTTTGAAGATCATCAAATTAGGCTTCGGCTTCAACACCTACACCGAGTTCAAGCATAATGTGACAATAAACCACAAGGTCGCTTCTGTTGAGTTCCTAGCCGAAAAGGCAGATGTTGGCTGTCTCACCATCAAAGATCCTGGTGAGAACCATAATTTCGCCTTGGCCTGTGGTGTGTTTGTAAAAAATAGCGATGGTCGTGGATCCACAATAGAGACCATCGGGGGTAACGCGAAGGGCTTCACTGAGCTGGATGATGTATACTATTTTGCCAGGAAGCTGTTTCGGGCCCTCAAGTACCCCATTTCCCGTGTAACACAGGGCGCCGAGAAGGGTGAAGAGGTTATGTTCGGTGGCCAAGCCAACCAAATCTCCCGTGATGAGATCAAGTGGGCTATGTTCCTGGAGCGCCAGCAGAGAATATTCTGTGATGAGTTTCTCAGGTTGTTCTTGCTCCATTTAGAGTTCAGGGGAATAAAGAAAGAGTATAACCTGGACTATAACAGTATGTCCATTGAAATGAATCCACCATCTAATTACCACGAGTCCATGGAACAGTCATTCATGGAGATGGAATTTGCTAACTATAATGCCATGAAAGATAGCCCTGAGTTTTCCAAATCGTTCCTTATGAGGAAATATTTGAACTGGGATGAGAAGGATTTTGAGGACAATAAGAAAGGCCATGAGTTGGATAAGAGATATTTTCCACAGGCAGAGGAAGCTACTGGTATGAATATGTTTAATGGAGGCCAACCTGGAGCCCAGGAGCCACAAGAGGCTCCTATTGAGGAAGAGCCAACCAGTGAGGTTGTATAAATAGGTTTGTATAAATAAAATTTGGAGGAAACTGTTATGCCGATGGACCAAGAGGTAATCAAATCAGCGTTGGATGATTTCGAGGCCGAGAATTTTGTGGATGCAAAGGATAAGCTTACGGGCCAGATCAAGGTAGCCAAGAACGAGTATGTTAAGGCCAAGCTGGGACTCACAGGTGATGTAATGAACCTGCCTGTGACCAGTGTTACACCACAAGTAAACGAACCGGAGGACATTGATCCGGAAGTAGAGCCTGATCCGGAGCCAGAACCGCCAAAAAGAACACGGAGATCATTAAGGAGGAAATAAGGGAAATGATTATAGACAAGATCGACAATTACCTAAACGAGATGGATGCAGCTGGAGATGATACCACAATCCAGCCGGCGGAATATTCCAGCCTGGTAACCGGAATCAAGAGGATTCAGTACAGGTTCAATAAGGCCACCACGCCTAAGAAATATGCTGATTGTTTTGAGCTGGTAAGCAAGTTGGCAAACAAGTTCCCATTGAAGTCCAAGATCATATGGGGAGTAGTAGCAGATGCTTACACCACCAGGTTTGGATCGACGGTAGAAGCTGTACCAACTGAGTAAGAGGAGTAAATCATGAAGTTAATCACTGAGGATAGGTTCGATGTCAAATGGCACGAACCGGAGGGCTCCGGTAATGTATTCATTGAGGGTGTATTTTCATCCGCCGATATAATGAATGAGAACGGCCGGAGATATAAGCGGGCCATATTGGACCGTGAGATCAACAAGTATATGGCCGCCGTAGAAGGCAAGTGCGCTTGGGGGGAACTTGGTCACCCGGAAAAACCAACAATCAATCCGGATAGAATCGCTATACTCATTGAGAGCCTCAATTGGGTTAATAATGATGTTCACGGAAAGGCAAAAGTTCTCGATACACCTATGGGTAATATAACCAAAACACTTATTAGGGAAGGTAAGGTTGGTATATCGTCCAGAGGACTTGGTACAGTCAATGAAACCGATAGCTATGTGAATGATGACTTCAACCTCCTGTGTTGGGATGTGGTACTTGGGCCATCAAATCCTCCTTCATGGATGAAAGGAATATACGAGGGCGCGGAGTTTAACGTACCAATTGTAGAGCCGGTAATTGATCCGGCGATTAGGTTAAAAGAGGCAAAGTCAGCCTATTACAAGCATGTATGGCAAGTACTGGAAAACATAGGGAGGAACATATGATAACCAATAAGATTGATAGGTACCTGAATGAAGGCCCTAGTAGAATTTCACCAGAAGAAATAACAACAGATGTGGCTCGTACACTGGCATTATTGAAAATTTTTATGGAGCACACAAGCAAATATCCTAAAGATTTCAATGAAGTGGATAGATTATATGCTAGAATCAGAAAAGATTTGATCACTTTTAACAATATGGTAGAAGAATGGTGATTACAATCTAATTCATGGGTAGAGGAGAGGAACATATAATAACCAATAAAATCGATAGGTACCTTAATGAGGCCAAAGCTTCTCCACTTAGTATGAAATATTCAGGTCATACAAAAAAGGCAGTTGCAAAACTTATAGCCTCGATAGCCAAGCCAAAAGATTTCAATGCTGCTCTGGATGATGTATTGGAAAACGCTTACCGGGATGGATATGATAAAGGATGGGCTGAGGCTGATATGGGTGACTATTTATAATGGACCTATACCAAAAGGACTACATAGCGGATGTCAAACACCAGGTTAGTGAAGGCAATAGTCCCCACCAGATGTCCGGTGAAACATACGCTTACCTGGAAAAGCTGTTTGACTTCATGTGCCACATGGATCCTGGTCATAAGCTTTTCAAGAATGTTGACGACCTGTATATGAGGCTCAAGAAGGACCTATTAGCTTTTGAAAAGGTGATTAGTAAACTATGACAATTTGATTCAACAGGAGCACACATGACCGGTCTACTTGACCAATATAAGAAGGACCAAAAGTTCCTAAAAATGATCAAGCAGATGAGTATAAGTGCGGACCTCATTGAGGATATAATGACCCAAATGAACAAAGAGTATCCACCACCAGACGACAGTGTATATGATTTCAACCTACAGGAAAAGAAGCTCCGCATTATAAAGAAAAAGTAGAACCGGTCAACATAAGGAGATATAACATGGACCTATATGATAAAGATTATATGATGGATGTAAAACATGGTGCCGTAATCACCGAGGCCAAAGTCACAGAGGATGAGGTCCGGCTTGCCATAGAAAAGATACTTGATGACCGGAAATCATATAACACATCACTCAATTATGCTGTAAATTATTGCAAGGCAGCCTTAGGCATGACCGGACATGAGCTGGCCGTGCAATGCCTGTATATCTTGAATAACCTGTCATCATGGCGGCACCCAGACGCCAAGGATGTCAGAGCCACACTGAAGGCTTTTGCCAAATCCTAGTCTTACCCCATAAGGCTAAAACTTCATTCCAAGTTGTTCCATACGCACCTGTATAAATAACAATGTAGAAACGATAAAAGGTGCACCTTCTATGCCATTGGTAACCACCAATCGATAACCAAGATTGCAATTATCATAAGGCAATGACTTTCTATAAGGTTGGGGCGCAGCCGATAAAAAAGAGCCCGTTACGTTTCGGCTAACGGACACGTCAGAAATAAGTCCAAATACAACAGGAGGTTGCTCATGAATATAGAAGAGATCAAAAAGATTTTGGGCATCAACACCCTGGACGAGGCCCAGCAGACACTTCTGGTTGAAAAACTGGAAATGCTGATCGATGTGAAGGCCAGGGAACGAGCGGACTCCATAGTGTCTGAGGAAAAAGAGCGGCTTGTTGAGGAGTATGAGACCAAATTTGATGAATACAAGAAGGACATCACTTCCAAGTTCTCAAATTTTGTTGACTCGGTACTCGACGAGGAGCTTCAGATTCCTGAGAGAGTTATGGAATTTGCCAAGAAGGGTGAGCTGTACAATGACCTGATCGAAGATTTCAAAAAGAGATTAGCCATTGATGAGGGAGTTCTCTCGGATGATGTGAAGTCTCTGTTGAAGGAAGCGAAGGATGAAATCCTCAAACTGAAGGATCAGACCAATGAACTCACCTCTAAGAACATGGAGCTTGAAAGCGACGCCAAAGAAATGGCATCACAGCTTTATATTCAGAGGAAGTGTGAGGGTCTCTCCGAAGCCAAGAGGATCAAGGTTGTTGGTCTGCTAGGTGACCTAAGAAGCAAGGCCGAGATTGACAAGAAGTTTGACTTTGTTGTTGACCATGTCATCAAGGAAGATGAAACCCCTGAGATTCCAGCAGGTGAAGCCAAGTCTGATGTAGTCACTTGTAAGACCTGCGGCAAAACCTACTCCGTGAAAGAAGGCGAGGACAATGTGTGCTCGGAATGCGGAGCCAAGGCGGAGGATTTAGTTGCCAGTATCGATCCAGCTGGTAATGGAACCGGTAATGCGGTGGTAGATCCAGAGACTAAGGAACCAGTAGTCGAGGAAGTAAACCCGTTTGACCGGATCAAACAACGGTGGATCACAATTCTGAAAGAGAACAAGATATAAGGAGGAATAGGACATAATGGACCTTAAACAGTTAGTAACCAAATGGACCGAGATTCTCGATGAGGGTGCCCCTATTAAGAATCCTAAGGTCAAAAAGGCTACCGCGCTCATGCTGGAGAATGAGTTCAATTACCTGAATGAAGCCGGTAACTACAGCGTAATTGGTCGTAATGCGCCCAATACATACGCAACCTCTGGTGATTTCCACCAGATCGCCATCCCAATGGTACGCAGAACCTTCCCTGAGTTGGTAGCTCATGAGATCGTTGGCGTTCAGCCTATGACAGGGCCCGTTGGTCTGGCATTCGCCCTCCGTTTCCGGTCGGGTAACACCTATACCCGTCAGGCTCTTCCGTATGGCTCAACCACGCCTACGTATAACGATGAGCTTGGGTATAACAACATTGACCCATGGTACTCTGGTGACTCTACGCTTTCAGCTGGTTGGCTGACGTCCGCTGGTGAACTTTTGGGATCCTATGCAACGACCTCCGCTGGTCACCTTGAACAAGGTCTCGGTATCGGTACGTATGCACAGATCGCAGAAGTCAACATGACAGTGGAAAAAGCGCAGGTAGAAGCCAAGACCCGTAAGTTACGTAGCCGTTGGTCTCTGGAAGTTGCTCAGGACCTGAAAGCCATGCACGGGCTTGACCTGGAAGAAGAAATGATGGACATGCTGGCATACGAAATCACTGCCGAAATCGACAGAGAAATCGTCAATGCAGTCAACAGCGCGGCCGTTTCTTCATCCTGGGACTATGCAAGCTCCACTCAGGCCGATGGTCGGTGGCAGGTTGAAAAGTTCCGGACCCTATACAGTATGATCGTGCGTAAGGCCAACCTTATCGCCATCAATACCCGTCGGGGCGCTGGTAACTTTGTTATCTGCTCACCAATGACAGTAGCAGCCCTGGAAAGCCTCTCCTCGTTCATCCTTGCTCCGGTTCCTGGTGAGATAAACTCACTGGTCTCCGGTGTATCCAAAGTTGGTAGCCTTGATGGCCGTATCTCCGTATACCGGGATACATTCGCCACCAGTGACTACGCAACGGTTGGGTATAAGGGACCTAGCGAATATGATGCAGGAATTATCTTCCTGCCTTATGTAAGCCTGATGGTCAGCAAGACCGTGTTCGAGCAGAGCTTCCAGCCTACCGTTGGGTTGCTTAGCCGATATGCAATCCATAGCTCGATCTTCGGCAGCAACAATTACTACCAACGTGTGGCGGTGGTCAACCTACCGGCGTAAGTTGGTAGTATAATCCAAAAGAGTTTTATAAAACACCCTGGTGAAGAAATTTACCAGGGTGTTTCTTTTTGGTTTACATCCAATCCACTTCATGTTATACTATAAGAAAAGTGAAGGAGTTATGACATGGGATACACAACGGAATTTACCGGGAGACTCAATTTTAAGGAACATATTGACGCGGAAACGAAAAAACTCATTGATGGACTCGAAAACACCCGAAGGATGAAACGTAATGTTGGACCTGAGTATGGTATCGAAGGAGAGTTCTACATTTCTGGTACAGGTTTTCATGGTGATAATAGAGAACCAAATATCATCGATTACAATGAACCGCCATCTACACAACCAAGTTTATGGTTGAAGTGGCGTATTACAGAGGATTGTAAGGGCATCGAATGGGATGGCCGTGAGAAATTCAAAGGATACATTGAATGGCTATCATATCTAAGAGACAAGATACTGGTACCCCGCGGAATAAGGTTTGCCTATGGCCAAATTTTCTGGCAAGGTGAGAATCCGGATGACGTTGGTGTTATATCATCGTCTGACTATGATGATAGGATTCACGTTCGGCACTTGGAAGCAACATGTAAGTGTGTGTTATAATGCCCGCATACCTAACCCAGCCCGTCCTTCACGATCTTCTTAGGTTCATCTATCCTGATTCATCATGGGTGATAGATAAACCAGTACCAGGTTCCTTACATAAAACTCTCCGGCCCGATTACAGGTGTGATGATTTGAAGATGATCGTGGAGTTTGATGGTTACGGCCATTTCTATAATAGTGACACAATCGTTCGTGATAGGTTGAAGGATACATGTTACCTGACTATGGGATATAAGGTGGTACGAATCCCATACTTCATCCAACCAAGCACAATCACTTTGAAACTATGGTTTGATGTGGACATCGAATACCAACAACGATTTCCTCATGGCTTCATAGATAAAAAGTCATACTTACCAGCAAATTACTGTTGGTTGGGTATAGGTCGATTTACGGAAGTCTTAAACCATCATGAGCCGATTAAGGCTAAAATCATTGAATCACTGAAGGTATGGTTGGCAAAGAAACCTATCGCTATGGTCCTACCTGAACCCCTGTATTACCTATTCGATCAAAGTTTACAATCCCCCACCCCAATGCTATAATGACCAAAAATCTTATGGAGGTATGAGGTATGAAGCGTTTGGTAGTATTAGTAGCAATGATCTTCTTGTTTGTCTCGGTTGGTTTCACGGCCGATAAGCCAGCGGTTGCTCCGGTAACCCCCGCTCCTGTTGTAACCAAAGCCGAACCAGTCAAGGCGGAAAAGAAGGTGGTCAAAAAGGCCAAGGCGAAGGCAAAGAAGGCCAAGGCAACCAAAAAGGCTGAGGAACCCAAAAAGGCCATTGGGCCGGTAAAGAAGTAGGATTGGAGAAAGGTGGGCGCGTAAGCGTGAGGCGTAAAGCCGGAATAAAGGCGGCCGACTGAAAAGCGCGAAGTATTTTCGGCACAAACCGGACCCACCTATTACCATTATGAACATAGTGGAATATAAAGACTGGCGACGAGCCGAACGCATAAAAGGTGATACGCCCTGTCCAAACACAGAGGACGGAATACATAATCTCACAATGGACGGTGAGACGTGTTCCGGTAACACCTGGTATGTTTGCCTGGCCTGTGGCCTAAAGTTCTTTAGGGGCTAGCGTTTACCAGTTTCTCCACATTTAATATCACACGAGACACATTTACCAGTGGCACAGCAAACCTTGCCAGGAATCTCTTTGGCCATCTGTGCCACCTCTTTCTTACTATACATTTTGAACCCATACTTCTTGAGACCACGGCCATGGTTGAACGTGTATACATCAACGTCCTGCATAATTTCATGTTTTAGGTCCTCCGGTTTGAGGATAACTGTCCGGATCATCACATTACCATATTTCTTCTTGAGGGCCTTGGCGGTCTCATGGTTCATACCATCACCGATGGTATCCACGGATACATGGATTACATTCATGGCCGGATGGTTGGCATATTTTTCCACAAACTCAGGAACCTTAGTGATGACTTTAACCTTTAGGCCTACCTTATGGGCATCATCTAGGAATGCTTTTATGTCTTTATCGTGCTCCGGCATATAATCACCAAAAGAGAACAGCCTGATGCCGCCCATACCATTCAAGAGGCGGATCTTATCTTTATCATATCTAAGTAACTCATGTTTATATGGGGTGTGCTCTATGACCTTCTTGGCATTGAAGTTCATATTCCTCGCAACCTCCACATAACAATAAGCGCAACTACGCCCCTCTCTCCTTTTAGGACAGTTGGTGGTAAAGTCAACTGATCGGATGGTTTTTATGTTTGGTGATATAGACCCGGCTTCCATTAGCGGGCAGTAATCCTCATTGTTTAGGTATTCAAGTAGGCGCATTTACATCTCCTCATATGTGTGATACCCTATTTATAGACAGTTGGACCTACTAAATAGGTTATCAATGCTGTGTAAGGATATATCATGTTGGATTTGGATAATTTACTAAAAGAGTTCGACATTCCGCAAGCCTCCGTAATAGACACCGAGGTCATTGAGGTACCACCTGCCGACCTGGCCCTCAAGCCAACGGATATAAGTGAACCCGATAAAATAATCTCCGATACAGTTTCCAAAGCTAATGCCATACTCGACCACCTTATGCGCGTTATATCGAGTGGGGAATATGCTCCGCAGTTCCTACCAAGGATGGTGGAGGTGGCCTCTGGTATACTAGCGGTGATCAACGATTCCACAAGCCAGCTCTATAATAAGCACTTTGAAATTGCTAACCTAAAACTCAAAATCCAAGCACTCCAGCTCAAGGAGAGACAGCTTGGTATCATTGAAAAGACAGGTGGAGTAGGAGACCGGAACATAATTATTTCTGACAGGGAAACCATACTCCGGATGCTGAAGGACGAAGAACCAAGGCAAATAGATTTACAACCTAAGGCTGTTGATGTATGATATGGCACACAAACTAAAAAGGAGACCAACGTGAACGACAACCTGGATTTCAAGCAAATCATTCTGGAACAGAGAAAGGCAGTAGACAACACACTATGGACAGGCACCATGATCGAATACCTTGGTTTGGTAAAAGACAATCCTGGTATAGCCTGTACAGCACCTGAACGCATTTACAACATGATTATGGCCTATGGTACCGAAGCCCTGCCTGACACCTGCAAGACATTGGGCTATGAGGACATTGTTCGGTACAAGTTTTTTGACAATAGGATATATGGTACCTATGAACCGGTGCATGACATCATGAGGTTCCTGAAAGCAGCTGCCAGGCGGACAGAGACCGGCAAGCGTATCCTTATTCTTGTGGGACCAGTATCCTCTGGTAAGTCAACACTGGCATCACTTATCAAGAAAGGGCTGGAGGCAGATAAGACCCCTAAGTATGTAATCAAGGGGTGCCCGTTGCATGAGGAACCACTGCACCTTATACCCAATGCAGACCGGCCCAAGTGGCAAGAGATGCTGGGTCTAAAGATAGAGGGACACCTTTGTCCACAGTGCCTCTTTACTGTTGAGAATGAGTATAAGGGTATGGATGGCCATATCCGGTGGGAAGATGTACCGGTGGAGCAAGTCCGGTTCAGTGAACAGAAGCGGTTGGGAATTGGAACCTTTCAGCCAGCGGACCCAAAAAGTCAAGATGTATCGGAACTTATTGGCCGGGTTAACTTGGCCAAGATTTCCAGGTTTGGTGAAACGGACCCACGGGCCTATCAGTTTGATGGGGAGCTGGAGGTAGGGAACGGTGGTATATTGGAATCGATTGAGCTTTTAAAGTGTGTTACAGGTGATACATTGGTGGTAACAGAAAATGGTGTTTTCTGTATAGCCGATATAACCGGAAACACAAAGGTATATGATGGATCGAATACAGTGGAATCTATCACCACCGTAGACCAAGGTGAGAAAGAAATCATGGAGCTAGTAACCGGTAAGGGTTATAGACTCAAAGGATCAAAAGATCATAGAATCCAGGTTGTTAGGTTTGGAAAACTCGATTGGGTTGCCTTACAGGATATAAGATCGGACGATTTTATACCGATTCAAAGGCTCGACAATTATGATAGTGAAACGTTTGTCGAATATCCGGAGAAACTATTACACTATCAACGTTCCAATCATCGTTCCCATAATCAGGACTACGTTTACCGGAAAAACGTTGATATGGATGAAGCTGTCCGGCTCTATAAAAGCGGTATGACAATGAAAGAGGTCGCCAAAGCCGTTGGTTGCAGTGTGGGTCGATTATACAACAGGGATATTATGTCATTATTGGGCGACTCTGTAAGGTTGCCCCGTGTTGTTCGTCTTCCGAAATATGTCGATGAGGATATGGGAAGACTAATGGGTTACTTGATTTCCGAAGGCTCTTTCCATGGTAATGGATTTTCCATTGCCAACATGGACCGTGATATCAGAAATGATGTAAAACGTCTTACCGAGAACATGGGGTTACGTTATGCATGTGATAAAACTAACAGCTATCTCACATCCACCCATCTCAAAAAAATCATAATGTGGCTTGGATTTGATTTCCATCACGCGAGCGAGAAGGTTATACCATGGTCTATACTGCGGTCTCCTAAGAAGGTGGTAGCATCGTTCCTGTCCGCATATTTTACAGGTGATGGTACTGTTACATGTGATCGTGTAGGATGTTGCTCCGCGTCACAGGAACTTACACACCAAATACAGTTCATGCTGCTAAAATTTGGAATTATCTGCAAAATATCAAAGGTGTACAATAAGGAGTACGATAGGTATTACTATCACTTGAATATCACCGGGGCAGATGTGGTACTATTTCGGAAACACATTGGATTCACATGCCGGGTGAAACAGTCAAAGTTGGACAAAATCAGTGATGAGATTCAATACCAGGAACGTTCCTATAAACATGTGTTCCCCTTGTACGGAAACATGGAGGAGGCATATAGAAGAGCGGTGAAGTCCGGATTCACTATCAAGTACAACCTATGTGATGTTGATAAAGGCTCTTTCAGGAACGCAATATCCAATGGGCATGTGTCCTATAACCTTGCCGAAAATGTCATAAGGTCACTGGAAAATTTTACCGATGTAACGGAACTGTGGGACCTATACAGCCTGGACTATTTCTATGATACCGTTGAGTCCATTACATCTTTGCCAAAGGAAAGGGTCTATGACCTGGTAATTAACTCTGACCGTCATGCTTACTGTGGTAACGGTTTTATAAACCATAACTGTGACACCAAGCTTCTATATGTATTCATTACAGTGGCACAGGAGCAGGTTATCAAGACACCGGGCTTTCCCCATATCTATGTGGATGAACTGATACTTAGTCACACAAATTCCAATGAGTTTGACTCTTTCAAGGCTGACAAAAAGAATGAGGCCCTGCATGACCGGATGTACCCCATCCAGGTGCCTTGGAATGTGGTGGTAAATGATGAAATCAAGATTTATGAAAAGATGATCCGGGAGTCCGATTTCAAAGGCATCCATATCGCTCCGCATACATTACGGATCGCGGCACAGTTTGCCGTGCTTACCAGGCTTACACCTTCCACTAAGGTTCCATCCCTGTTGGAAAAAATGAGAATTTATAACGGTGAAGTTACGGAAGAAATGAGGAAGGCTGAGCTGGATGTTAAGACTCTGCGACAGGAAGGCCGGGCCGCCGGAGAGGGTATGACCGGCATTTCACCCAGGTTCATCATCAATGCATTGAATGTCGCTCTGGGTATGAAAGAGGACAAGAAGTGTGTCAACCCGATTGATATTATCCGGAGCCTACGGGAAAACTTTAGCCATCAGATCGGCATCACGGATGAATTGCAGAAGAAATACATTGAAATCATGCTCCTGGGTGAGAAGGATTCAGTGGCCTACGAGTATAAGCAGATCGCCAAGAAGGAGGTTAATATGGCCTTCCTGGTCGCTTATGAGGAGCAGGCCCAGTCTCTATTTGAGAACTATGTAATGAATGCCAAGGCGTTTTGCAAGAATGAGAAGGTGTTGGACAGTATCCTTGGCGAATATAGTGATCCTGATGAAAAACTTATGAGGTCTATTGAGGAGATCATTGGGGTGCCTATAAACTCACGGAAAGAGTTCCGGAACAACATCTTCGTGTATAAGAGCACCCTGCTGGAGCAAGGTAGGCCCTTCACATTCAATGATTATGCTCCGCTCAAGGAGGCCATTGAGAAGAAGCTCATTTCTGACCTAAAGAACGTGGTCTCATTGACCATTGCAGATAAGACGGCTGTGGCCAATGAGAAAAGCAAGAAGCGTAGGACAGATGCCTTGGCCAAGCTGGCAGAACACGGTTACTGTGACCAGTGTGGAGAGCAGCTCCTAAGCTTCGTCGGAGAATTGCTTAGGAAAACTGATTGATCCATATACAAAAATGGAAACATCATACTTTGCTAAATCCGGTAACAATGTAAACGCGGTATCAATAGCCCTATATACCCCTAAATGGTTTACAGGGAAACAATACAAAACATTGGCACCGCCAAAACATTTATTAGACCTGTATAAGGTAGGTAAGATTGGTGAAGAAGCCTATGATGAAATATACCATCGGCGTGTGTTATGGTTTCTAAGGCCACAAAATATATTGGAAGAGCTTGGCAATGATGCCATACTGCTGTGCTATGAGAAGCCAGAAAAATTCTGCCACCGGCATATAGTGGCCAACTGGCTTATGAAACACACAGGTATAATGGTGGAGGAGGTAGTGTAATATGTTTGAGGATCTAATTGGAAGTAAAGTGGGTGTCAAACTCAATGAGAATGTAGACTCGGATACAAATCCAGTATACTGTGCCGCATGGACAAAATCTGTAGAAGAAGATTTGACTAAGGTGGAAGCGGAAGTTCGGGCCGAATTGATCGCAGTGAAGTCCAAGGATCCCCTTGCTTGGTCGGAACTCACTTTATCTGATTGGAAACCGATGGCAAATTTAGATAGGCTTAACGAAACCATTGTTGATATACTTGAGAAACACACCTTTGAACCAAATGATAGAATCACCCAGCAATCTATAGCCAATGAAATCAAGGAATATACTAATAAGCTCGGTAATCAACACCCACCTGTGTCCGGAGACAACTATAACTTAGGTTCTGTAGGTATTGGCGACGGATCCATGTCCTTTAGTGATGGTATACGTAAGGAATATACCAATAAGCTCGGTAATCAACACCCACCTGTGTCCGGAGACAACTATAACTTAGGTTCTGTAGGTATTGGCGACGGATCCATGTCCTTTAGTGATGGTATACGTGACGTACTGTGTTTCAATGCATCTGCTAGCATGTGTGGTACAGTATCCCCGGAACAGAAGCTTTATATTACAGGCGCAACGATACACATTATGGCTGTTAGCCCGGTGGATGCTCTAATTACGGCTCTAAGGTCCGATCCAGACTACTACCGGCCTTGGCGGGATAACATCTCTATGGCCTTTCAGGATGAGTACACAAAGCACCATAATTTACCATGTATCAAAAACATTGCCGATAGAGCTGCCGAATATTTCCTAAACCAACTCATCGGCCGTATACCGGATCACCTTTCGGATAAGGAATCTCCGGATATAAACTGCGGAGCACATGCGGTCGTGGGATATGTGGACACAAAGTAGGAGGACATTATGTTTGAGGACCTAATTAGCGGTAGCACGACCCCGGTGGCTCCACCTAAACCGGATCATGGTGACCTAACCCATACTATCCATGGCCACCGGACCCCAAATTCCAAGGTTATTGATGTGGTCTTTAGGGGTATTACATTCCAGTGTGATGCCGATGATAGAGAAGGTGCCATCAGAACCTTGGAACTTGTATTACGGGATATACTGATGAACTGCGTCGAGGTGGATTACATAGTCAGCCATCACCCAGTGGACATTGTAATCACGTGAAACCAACGTGGGACCAATATTTCCTGGGTATGGCAGACTATGTGGCGACGCGGTCCAGTTGCCTCCGGCGCCAGGTTGGAGCTGTATTGGTCAAGGATCACAGGATACTGACCACCGGCTATAATGGACTACCAAATGGACTGGAACATTGCACCAGTGAGACCTGCGTGAGAATCACATCCAACATACCACACGGCGGGAGGTTGGACCTGTGTGATGCTGTCCATGCAGAACAGAACGCCATCATACAAGGGGCCTACATTGGCGTATCGGTTGCCGGTTCCACAATGTACACACAAGGCCTACCCTGTAGGCAGTGCACCAAGATAATACTCAATGCCGGCATACACCAGATAATATTCCGGAACTCTGGTTATGATGACTCAATGGAGCTGTTCAGACAAAGACCGGATGTAAAGCTCTGGATGTATAAAGGTGGTAAGACAAGGAGTTTCCATGTTTGAGGACATAATCAAGGCTAATAAACATATGCCGATATTCGACACCAGCTCAATACCCATCTCAGGCGCCATACTAACACTCAGCAATATGATCTATCCAAAAAATCTCACTCTGACAGGAAGCAACGGTAAGACAGTGGAATTCAATGCTGTGGATAACAGTGTTAGTCTGGATGAGTTTTTGAACAACCTCATAGAAGCTTTCCTAGCCATAGTGAACACCAAAAGCTTGGACCACTTCACTAAGAACGACATAAAGGTTAGCATCGGCCCATGAAGCACGTCATATCCTTCTCCGTGTATGGAGACCACCCAAAATATACAGTAGGAATGCTTAGGAACATTGAGCTGGCTGACATCATATACCATGGGTGGCTGGTTTACATATACCATGATTCCAGCGTTCCCAAGGAACACATTGAGCTATATAACCAATTTGGCTATGTAAAGACGGTGGACATGACTGGTAGTGAAGTTCCTGGCATGTTCTGGCGATTCCTGGTAGAAGATGAGGTGTTTATTTCACGGGACGCCGATAGCCGGCTTAGTCTCAGGGAGAAATATGCCGTGGATGAATGGCTGTACTCTGGTAAACGTTTCCATGTGTGTAGGGATCATCCGGCACACAACCCCATTGCTGTTCCGGGCGGTATGTGGGGTTTACGACGCATACACCCCGGCCAGAATATAAACATGGACATGACCATACGTACCTGGCTCAAGAATAACACTGGTACAGATGCATATGGTCAAGACCAATTGTTCCTACGTGGGCTATATGCCTACCATAAAGAACAAAAAGACATAATGGTGCATGACAGTATTGGTCAATATGGAGATGAAAGTTTACCATTTCCTGTTAGACTGGACAAAAAGTATCATTTTGTTGGTGAAGTTTGGGATGAAAATGACAATAGGAGACAAGACCACATAAAAGATTGGACAAATAATAAGAATATGGAGAGATTCCGATGATTATGGTACGTGAATTATTTATGAATCCCAAACTTGGACCATGCGGCGCAGTACGTGGTTGTATTATATATCCTATTGGATATATTGAAAATTTTGATGAATTCAAAAAAATAGCCTTAGAAATTATTGATAGGTTTGATTTACCAGAACATGAAGGCGGAAACGACATATTTGGATTGGAATTTAATGAAACTTCCTAATCAATCCTATGTAAATTTATCTAAAATAAGCCTTTATCCTATTA
>Ga0209835_1000471_pt1 | contig 26610 bp, 28 predicted proteins | sample LakKivwa52mmetaG_FD_184138 | JGI IMG/M metagenome (GOLD analysis project Ga0209835, IMG submission 184138) | Anoxic lake water microbial communities from Lake Kivu, Rwanda to study Microbial Dark Matter (Phase II) - Lake Kivu water 52m metaG... | ecosystem: Environmental > Aquatic > Freshwater >... | reverse complement strand
TAAAACTCATTTTTGTTGATTCCTTCAACAAATCTGAGCTCTTTTATTTAAATGTGGTGATTTACTTTTGCCATTTCCTGCTGATTTACTTTTGCTGAAAATTGACGATGCAAAATTGCTAGTTACATTTTATCAGGTTGCGCAGGAATGCGCCGCGAACCACCGGGTCAATTACAAACCTCGGGTATTGCGTGGGCGTAGCCGTCATGGCAGAAAATGAAACAAATACCCTCCCGTTTCCCAGATCGGCAATTTTCCATGTTGCCTTGTAATTGGTTAACCTTTCAACCTTTTGTTTTGTGGGCAACATATTTTCCATGCTTACAATTTCGATTGTTGCATTGCCGGGATCGTAGTACCTCAGGTTGGAAACACAGACCAAATCACGATTTTCAAAAGGCCAGGGCAGCGAAAAATAGGTATAGGACGACCAGACATTATCTGATACTTTATTAATCAGATAGGAATCGCTCACGTTTTCCATCCATAGCCTCGTTTGCGAAGGATCGCTCAACGTTTTTAAAATGGAGTGAATGTTGCCATTGACAACCATTTCTGCTTTTCGTTCCTTCACAGTCAGTTCGCTGTTAACGTTCACCCATCTTTCGAAGAGATCAACGCCATCTTTGGTTTCAATTTTTTCCCAGGTTTCGGTGGCCATCAGATGACCGCCAATGACCAATGCAAACACCAACAAACTTTTTGTTACTTTTCTAAAATCAGATGCGTCCATAGAATTATTTTTAAAGTTTATAATTCAATGGCAACCAAAAATGGGTTTACCCCTATCGGGGGAAATTATTTTTTTGAATCAAAAGAGAAGAAATCGGGAAACACCTTCAGTTACACAGTTTCAGGATTTACATTCCTTGGCAGTTTGAGCGTATCAAAACCGGTATTTCAGCCCGGCAGAGACGCCAATCCATGCATCGTAACGGGTTTTGACTGACGTATAATGCCAGTTATTTTTGGGAAGGGTTGCCGAAATAAATCCATCAACATCGGGATTATCAGCATCAGCAATAAATGTATTTATGGATGGGCCTGCACTGAGGTAAAAATGTTGCCCGATGCGAAGCGACAGTTGGGTTGATAGGCTCACGCGGCTGATCATTGTCGAGTCGAAACTGCCAAAAGCATTTATTACCGAACTAAGAAACTCAACGTTTAAACCCAGCCGGTGGTTGTAAAAGAAATGAGAACCAATGCCGTAATTTATTCCCCAACTATTATAACCATTTGCCGTGCTTCCTGAAACTCCTACAATGCTGTACAAACGTCGTGTTCCCATACTGAAAAGTAAATAGCCTGTTTGTAACTCATCAGCAGACACCGAAAATGCGTAATATCCGTGCCTGATAATATTAAAAACGCCTAATGGTGCACCAGCGGAAGTGTCGGCAATATTTACCAACCCAAGCTGAAACCATGGATTTGCCGCATAATTCGCTAAACCGGCAACCTGTGCTCCGGTTTCATCGCCACGGGAGATGTTTAATCCAGGTGATAACTGTAGGCCACTTAATTTTTTATCACAAACATTTACTATTCCTGCCACTTGTACTCCCTTGATAGTATCGGCGCCAATATTGCTTACAACGCTGATCTGGCATCCATTTACATTACCCTTGGTGAGGTTTAACAAGCCCGCAGCCTGAAAACCATTAACATTCCCGCCGGTTAAATTGACCAAACAGGAAGCCTGAAATCCGTTCACATCACTTTTGTTGATATTGACAATACCCCCGGCTTCAAAACCTGCAACGCCGTTTGAATATCCGCCCACAAGATTGATGGAAAAATGATTGGTAACGGCGCCACTCATGCGCAGATTAGTCCCTATCTTTGGAAATAATGACAGCTGCGCAATGCGTTTGTCGTAAATAATCACATTCTGGCTGTTTAAAAGCAATTCTTTATTGACAATTTTTTCGATAATGCTATTTCCTGAAAAAACTGTTAAAGGAACAACACTGATGGAAATCGCATCAAGCTTTTGCAAGGGCTTTTCGACTGGAAAAAGTTTTATAACAAGTGGTTCATTTAGCGCGGGGTTAATGACGCTTACGGTATCAGAATACTCAGATTTGCTGATACGAATAGCGAGATAATTGGTTTTTGGCGCCACTGTAAGATTAAAGCTACCAGAACTGTCGCTTTGAACTGACTCCAGGCTAGCCATATCATAGATAGTTACCGAAGGCAAGGGCTTGTTGGTTCGTGCTTCCATAACAATACCTGAAATATTGTATTTGTTTTTCGCTGGATTTATTTCCTGCCGGTTACTCTTTTGTAAAATGATGATGTACTTCCCTGTGCTTTTAAAGGAAAAATCTTTTCCCAGAAAAATTGAAAGTGCTTTTTCGATGGATTTGCTGAAACACGAAAATGAAACCAAAGAGTCCTCAGGAATAATGTCTGAGTTGTACGAAAAACTCACACCGGATATCCTTTCGATGTGGTTCAGAACTGTTTCAACTTTTTCGTTGGAAACCTGAAGGGTTATCTTTTTGTCAAGCAAACGTTCCTGCCCGTCAGTGCGGAATGGCGCCGCTGAGATTATCAAAATAATCAGTAAGGATTTGAGAAGTCTAATTTTCTGGGTCATCAATTTCAAATGTTGATCCGGTTCGTGTGATTTTCAGTTTGAAAGACTCCGCAATTACGTTCATTACACTATCAATAGGTTGATTAACAAATCTTGTAGTTAGTCTGAGGGTTCCGATTTCACTGCTATTCATCTTAATTTCAACATTGTATCTTTCGGTAATCACCGCAAAGACTTGCTCAAGCCGGGTTTTGTTAAAGATCAGCGTTTGGTTGATCCAGAAAAGTTCGTCACCGTCAATCTGAGAGGTTATGATCAGCTTAAAGGTATTTTTGTCAAAAACGCCTTTTCCGCCATCTTCAAGAAAAATGGAATCGGTTTTTATACCTTTTTGATTAACTGCAAAAACAGCCACTTTTCCATCTTTTACAAAAACCTCGATAATGTCGTTGTCGGCCGTGTTTTTTATATTGAAGGATGTTCCCACCACTTTTACATCAACCATCCCTGAATGTATGATGAAAGGTTTTTCAGGGTCCGGGATTACCTTAAAAAATGCCTCGCCGGTTAACGAAACTTCCCGTTTTGAGTCTTTGAACTCTTCGGGATATTCCAGTTTTGAGTCTTTATTTAGTTTAATGACCGATCCATCTGAAAGCGTTTTCTCCGAAATCACCTGCCCGGCAGCAAATGAGATCAATTTGGGTTGGGAGTAATAGGAAAAAATCAGGTATCCGGCTACAAAAAGCGGAATAAATACCGCTGCAGCCCTGAGTGCATATTTCAGGAAAAGACCAGGGGTATCTTTTGCTTTGCTGATGAGATGTTTATTTGATTCAAATTGTTCGATTTTGCCGGTGAGTTTCTGCCAGGCTTTTTCAGTATCCACATCAACGGGTTGAGGAAAAGCAGTTTCAGAGACATTCCAGATTTTACTCAAAGCTTCAAACCTTGCCTGGTTTTCGGCAGATGAGGCAATCCATTCCCTTACAAGGGCAGATTCTTCCGGGCTTGTTTCGTTACCCAGAAACGCTACCAAAAGATCGGGGTCAATATTTTCAGGAAATGTTCTCATTAAGTTCTATGACAATTTAAACGCATTTTTCACCTATTTGATTTTGAAAATACTTTGTAACACAATAAAGATCAATATAATAAAAACAGGAATGTAACCTTTGAGTGTTTCTCTGAGAAATTGCATGGCTTTGCCCATCTGGTTTTCAACGGTTTTTACCGATATGCCAAGTATATCGGCAACTTCCTGATATTTCCGGTCTTCATACCTGATCATCATAAAAACCTTCTTTCGCTCTGGGGGTAATTGCTCAACTGCCTTTCCAATCAGGTCCTTTAACTCATCTGATTCATCCAGATTATATTGAGAACCAGAGGTTTCGTTTTGATGAAGGTAATTGCCGGAATAAGCTTTTTTTATTTTGTTGTGCTTGATAAAGTTAATGCAACTGTTGTGAACAGCCCTGAAAAGGTATGATTTCAGAGATGTTTCGATAAACAGGAATTCCTTTTTTTGCCACAACTGGAAAAATATCTCCTGAACGATTTCTTCGGAATTATCTGAATCGGCAATAATCTGGTTTGCGTAGGAACACAAAATCCCATAATAGCTTTTAAACACCATTTCAAAAGCATATTTATCGCCCTTTCGGATCTTTTCACAAACCTCTATTTCCTTTATGTCCAAGGGAGAATTAAATTTTAGACAAACATAAGCGAAATTTCCATATCCCTTTCTGCGAACCGGAGTAAATCTTGTATCGGGGTTGTCACAGCAAATTGAAATGCTTTTCAGCAATTTCAAGCGATCAAACAATTTTGAAAAGTGTACTTTTGATGTCGGATTAATCTGATTGCTGATTGATCTCATTTTCAACTATTAACCTTTCAAAATTTGGCTATGACACAAAAAAATGAAACTCCGGAATGTTGCCCGCAGTTCGACCCAGCTCCCTGGGATGACAAGGTTTTCGAATGGAACAACAAAAAATTTATCAAAGACAAGGTTTTAACCCTGTTTTACATGCCGGTTAACTTTGGCGCTGCCATGAGACGGCTGAATGCCAAAGTGGAAGCAGCCGGCGCCGAAATGCCCGACTGGCTCTGCCTCTCCGAACACACTTCGATGTGGAATATGGATCTCTACCTCGCCGTTGACCGCAAAGTGAAAAATGCCGACAATGCAGCGCTGTCAGGTAAGTTCCTCAGCAAAGTTTACGAAGGCCCATTCAAAGATACGGGTAAATGGATGAAGGATTTTGCCTCCTTTGCAAAAGGAAAGGGTTATGATCTGAAGAAGACCTACTCGTGGTACACCACTTGTCCGAAATGCGCGAAGAAATGGGGCAAAAACTACGTAGTAATCTTAGGGCAAATCAACTGATAATTAACTATTTATACTAAAGTCATGAAATGTACTGATCACGGAAGCGGCTCAGCAAGCGCAGTGTACGGGCTTGGATTTATTGGTGCCATAATCTATTTCATCTCCACAGCCACTTCTTTTTGGATGGGAGTTTTAGGAATATTAAAAGCCATTTTATGGCCGGCTTTTTTGGTTTTCGAAGCATTGAAGGCTGTGGGAGCGTGAGAATTGGTTTTCTCAGCCTGAATTTTCGCTTGCTAAAAGGCTTTTGGTTTAAAATCTTCTGAATTTGAGATCGAAGCGCTGCTGCCTGTGGCTTTGATGGTAAAAAGACCAATTTTTTCAGCCATTCTGTCGCTCGCTCCCTCTGCAGTAAGAAATGCAACACCGCCGTAAATGGTCATCTCCTTGTACTCGGGCATGAATTGTTTTGCTTTCCATAATTTTTCATGAAAATCAGAAACATCCTGAGGCCTAAGTGTTGTTTTAACCTCAACAATCACTATATCAGTGTTGTTGACAGCAACGATGTCGTACTCAAAATTTTGTCCTTCGCGATTTCCTTTCATGCGTTGCAATGTACGCTCAACCTTGATTCCTCTTCCATTGAGAAGTTTGATCAAGTCGCCTTCAACCAGCGATTCGATGAGTTTTCCCCACTGCGATGTAAACAATGAAGCCAACTCTTTGATTTTTTTGTCGGTTTCTTTAAACTTCTTATTCGTTTCCTGAAACAGCTGCCAAACCTGATCGAAATCAAGAGGTTTGTTGTAAGGAACAGCAGGATCGTTCGCCTGGTTATTGTCTTCCATTGCTATTTGTTTGTTGTTTTGCAAAATTGCGAAAATTAGCCTCAGTAGCTTTTTGCCAATTGTACTACTTTTGGCGCTTGTTTTTTAAAGAATAAACTTATGTCAGCAGAAGAGAAATCAACACCAAACCCTGAACCCAAATCATCAGTAAATTTTATCGAAGCGATTATTAACGAAGACCTTAAGCAGGGAAAAAACGGCGCACGGGTGCATACCCGTTTCCCGCCGGAGCCCAACGGATATCTGCATATCGGCCATGCCAAGTCCATATTGCTCAATTATGGCATTGCCAAAAAGTATAATGGTAAATTCAACCTTAGGTTCGACGATACTAACCCAACAAAAGAGGAGCAGGAATATGTGGATTCGATCATGGAAGATGTCCACTGGCTTGGCGCTGATTGGGAAGATCGCCTGCTTTTTGCCTCGGATTACTTCGAGCAACTATATCAATGGTCGGAAAAGATGATATTAGAAGGCAAAGCTTATGTAGATGACCAGCCCGCCGAGATCATTTCGGAGCAGCGCGGCGTTCCCACCAAACCCGGAACTGAAAGTCCTTTCCGCAACCGAACTCCGGAAGAGAATCTTGACCTTTTCCGCCGTATGAAAGCCGGTGAATTTGCCAATGGCGATAAAGTTCTCAGGGCAAAGATTGACATGGCCTCGCCCAATATGCACATGCGCGATCCGGTAATGTACCGCATCCTTCATTCCCATCACCACCGCACCGGCAATCAATGGTGCATCTACCCGATGTACGACTGGGCACACGGCGAGTCAGACTATCTCGAAGGCATCACCCACTCCATCTGCACCCTCGAATTTGAGGTGCATCGTCCGCTCTACGACTGGTTTGTAGATCAGATACAGGAGGCTGAATACCGTCCCCGCCAGATCGAATTTGCCCGTCTCAACCTGACTTACACTGTGATGAGTAAGCGCAAACTTCTCGAATTGGTTAAGGAAGGATATGTAAACGGCTGGGATGATCCACGCATGCCCACTATTTCGGGACTGCGCCGCAGAGGTTATACACCAGATGCATTGAAGGTTTTCGCTGAGAAAGTAGGAGTGGCCAAACGCGACAACGTAATAGATGTTGCTTTGCTCGAATACAGCATCAGAGAGGACTTGAACCGAATCGCCAAAAGGGTTATGGGAGTTTTGAATCCGGTGAAACTCATTATCACCAATTATCCTGAAAACCTTGTGGAGGAACTGGCCACCGAGAACAATCCCGAAGATCCGGAGGCTGGGGTTCGTAACATACCCTTTTCCAGGGAGTTGTATATCGAACGCGACGACTTTTTGATTGATCCACCGAAAAAGTACTTCAGGCTGGCGCCAGGTAATGAGGTGCGGTTGAAAAGCGCATACATCATTAAAGGCGAAAGTTTCAAACTGGACGAACAGGGCGAAGTGGCAGAGATCTACTGCACCTACGATCCTGAAAGCAAAAGCGGTGAGTCCGGCAGCAACCGGAAAGTGAAGGGAACCTTGCACTGGGTTTCAGCAGCTCATGCTGTGGATGCTGAGGTCAGGCTTTTCGACAGGCTTTTCAGGGTCGAAAACCCGGAAGATGTGGCTGAAGGCGAAGATTACAAAATCAACCTAAATCCCGAATCACTCAAAGTAATCACACATTGTAAGCTCGAGCCCAGTCTGGCCAACGTAAATCCCGGCGAAAAATTCCAGTTCCAGCGCATCGGCTACTTCAGTGTGGATCCGGATACAACTCCAGACAAACCAGTTTTCAACAGGACAGTGCCTTTGAAAGACAGTTGGTCTAAGGTTGCTCAGTAGACTCTGCAGAGGTTTACTTTGAACTGATAATCAGTTTTACAGACTGCCCGTCAGCAGTCCTGACAAGATAAATTCCGGCAGGAAACCTTGTCAGATCAAGCTCAATTGGTTGATTTGGTGAAAATTCGACATTTTCCTTTTGGTATAGTTTTTCACCTCTTGCATCTAAAACTTCAATGGAACCGGAGGGAATGGAAAATTCAGTAATGATTTTGAAAACACCAGTACCTGGGTTGGGCAAAATGCTGAATCCTCTGTTGTTTTCTGTAATTCCGGTACATTCATCCACCCAAATGGCCTGCTCTGCCGAATTTGTGCAACCATTCAGGTCGGTATAATTATAGGTAATCTGATGTAGCCCAGGACCGGCCACATCAGGATAAAACATTCCATTGCTGACTCCCGGCCCTGAATAAACTCCTCCGGCGGGACTTCCTTCAGTAAGTGTGTACGGTGGATAATTGATGCAAATGTCGGGAACGTTGGAAAAAGTAACTTCCGGCAAATTCCAGACAGTAATGAAACCGGGTTTATTGATGGTTTGGCTTGACGTGGAGCCAGATATAGTAAGAGACACATTGTAAGTGCCGGGCGTATCATAATAAACAACGGGATTTTGAAGCGACGATGTGCCCGGATTCCCTCCGGGAAACTGCCAGTTCCAGCTATTGATATTTCCCGTCGAATTGTCGGTGAATTGCACTGTGCCTGCCTGGCAGAGCGAGGTTGGATTCGCCGTGAAATTGGCAACAAGGATATCTCCGGTAATGATAACGGTGTAATCTTCTGTTTCACCATAACTAAAGTTGGAGCATGGATCAGCCGAGGAGTTCTGCCAGTTTGCCCTGATTCGCAATCTCTTTTCGCCCGGCATAATTCCGGAAGGCAGTGTAAAACTGGTGTTATAGACGGTTCCCACTGTGGTCATGTGGAAATCTGTAATCAGTATTTCGTTGGCTGTGAATTGTTTATCGCTGTTCAGATCAATCCAGAGTGTGGCGTACTGGTCGCTGTAACCGGTTTTCCAACTCACCGTATAAGTTTGTCCGGGATCAAGCGTGGCGGACAGGTTGAGGAAATTTCCATAGCCGTTGGGGCTGCAATCGCTGTTCATATTGTTGATTGTCAGCAGTGAAAAACCAGTAAATCCATCGCCAAACGAGCAGTTTGCCGTGGGGTAGCAATAATCGGGAAATGTCAGTTCGATGTATTTAATCCCTGAGATTCCATTGTCGCCGGTGTAACTCAGCATCAGAGTAGTAACATGCCCGGCAGGAATAGCTTCTGCAGCCGATAGTGAGAATGAGGCCGATCCGGTCTGATTGATTAAAAGATCTCCGAATGGTTGCGGCTGGCTGGTGAGAATGGTGATGTCGGGATCAGCCGTGGTAAGAGTACCGGTGATATTCAGGGCATTTTCGGTGCCGATATTTTTCAGCGTTATGGTCATTTCAGCTGTTTCACCCGGATCGAGCTGGCCGTTGTTGTTTCCTGTGGGGTCGCTGATTTGGGAATCGGTCAGCAGAATATATGGTCCATTGATTGAGCTCAAAGCCTGCACTGCATCAAGGTCGAAACCGGCGCCCAGAACGCTGGCCTGTCCATCTCCATCGTCGAGGATTCTGAAAAAACGTGCTTCGCTGATGGCGCTTCCGGCAAAGTCGAATGAGGTTGTTCCAAGGCCGGTTCCCAGCGAAACCCACGGCCCATCCATTGTATTGCCCGCATAAAGGGTAAATCCTTCAGATGTTGCATCACCCTCAAACACAATGATGTCGTCGCCCGGCCCATCCACAACCAGGTCAAGCATATCAAAAACGATCCAGCCGCTTTTACCCAGCGAGTAATTCATGTTGTCTGGTGGTCCGATGGCATGCCAGGAAGTTCCCGGATCGGACATGTTTCCTCCTGGTATTCTTGTGGCGCAAACACGAAAAAGACTGTGGTGGTTCTCAGGTTCAAGCTGAATGTTGACGGGCGTGTAAGCGAGGTTGGCAACTGTAATATTGTTGATCACTTTAGTCTGGTAACCATTGGCTTTAACTTTGATGTTATAGGTTCCGGCAACCATGAATTTGTGGAAATCCCCGCCCACCGGATGTGTGTAACAAGGAAGCGTGTTTCCGACGTAAACAGCAGCCTGTATGGGTTCGCCGGTCACTGCATCGGTTACTGTGCCGCCAATTCCGTATCCGGCATACTCAATCATTTTCACCATCGAATTGAGGTTGATGTTGAAATAATACATCAGCTGCGAGGCCGGCGGTTGCTTGTCGGTGCTCAGTTCCATCACAATTCCGTGCGATCCCATTACACCGTAAAATGATTCAGCCGTGGAACCGGTTGTGGGATAGAGCGAAGTGCCAGGACCGCTGGGCAGATTGGTGTAGCCTGAGTTGGATACATACACATTGGCCAGTGTAACCACCTGGCTGTTGTCAGGACATGGATCGGTGCGAAAATACCATGGATAAAGGAATAGCTCGATACCGCTGTGATAGGTTACATGAATGTTGAAGGGATTGTTGTAAAACATTTGCCTCAAGGCCTTGCTCTCTGGCTGGGAAAATGGCCCGGGGCTGCTGCCTTCGCCGTTCCACAGGTAGCCAGCGTCGCGGTTCAGGTCAATGCCGTTGGAATTGTAACGGCTCATACTTACCCTGCCATCAGGATTTACCAGGGGGAAAATCCACACCTCTCTTGTATTCAGCAGGTTAGTTATGGTTGGATTGATTGGATATTGCTGGCAAAGCCATCGGGCAAAACGGATCATATTCTCGCCGCCGCCAATTTCGTCGCCATGAATATTTCCGTCAAAGGCTATCCGCGGCCTGCTACTGTGCTGGTTAACATTTTGGGTAATCTTAAGCGCTGCCAGTTGCCGTCCCTGTACCGATTGCCCGTAAACCGTTTTCTTCACCATTTCGGGCAGCGCAGCAGCGAGGCTATCCATCAAAGCAATGATCTGCTGGTAGTTATGATATTCTTCTCTCGTTTGCCAAAAGTCCTTGTAGTACTCGTTCAGGTTTGATTTTGTGATTTCAAACTTCAGGCTGGTGGATCGAATGGTTTGCAGTTCGTCCGGGGTAACATACATCAGCGCATATTCACGATAAATGTCGCCGTTAAAATGGAGGTCTCCAAGTTTCTTTGCCTCCTCACGCGAACTGATGCTTACTCTGATTTCCATTTCGTCAGGCCTCCAGCCCTGCGATTGGAGGTGAGACGAAATGAGAAGTAACGTTGTGAAAAACAATGATTTAATGAGGACTGCGGCAAGATTTTTCATATTAACTGATATTAGCCTTGAAAAATAAACTGGTAATTACTTCAATCAAAAATCCATAGATCATGCCCATAACTATTGTGGAATAGAACATCATCAGTGGAGTGAATTCCGGATTTTCGGGCGCCATCAGCCCGCTGAATGCAAGCGGGAGGCTGAAAATCAACCCAAAAAATGCTCCGCGTAATGCCCAGTTTCCAAATTTTAATGTGCTGATGCCCAGCGCAAAACCGATCAAAGTCCTGCTAAAGATAATCTGAACAGCAACAGGCATAGGTAAATCTCCTCCACCGCTCATTGCAAAACCATAACAAATGAACCCGAACAGAAGCCCCGAAAGGGTGGCAACCAGCAGACGTTTTTTGTTTTTCATAAAGCTCAAATTTAATTTGGTTGATAAACTCGTTTTCCTAAAAACGCTGACAAAGGTAAAATTCGACAGTAATCATTCATTTAACTTCTTTGCGTGCAAGTCAACAGTCAGATTATCAGAATCATACTTCACCTGCTGTGTTTCACCTTCTTATTTGAAACAAAAAAGGCCGCCTTCACCGGACAGCCTTTTAAATCGGATCATTTGTTTTACTTTTTCAGTAAATCCCTGATTTCCATCAACAACTCCTGATCCTTTGTCGGGCCGGTAGGTGGAGGTGGGGGAGGAGCAGCCTCTTTTTTCTTGGCGGCATTCATCGCCTTGATCATCATAAAAATGGCAAATGCTACGATCAGGAAGTCAACTACAGTTTGAATAAAAGTCCCGTATTTCATCATTACGGCAGCCGTTTCACCCTGTGCCTCCTTCAAAGTTATTGCCAGTTCAGTGAAATCAACGCCACCAAGCAACAACCCAATCGGAGGCATGAGGATATCAGCAACAAAAGAGGCGACTATTTTTCCGAATGCGCCGCCAATGATCACTGCAACTGCAAGGTCAACCACATTGCCCCGGTTTGCAAAATCCCTGAATTCTTTAACTAAGCTCATTGTTTTGATTATTAGGTAAATAAAAAATGAGAACTAAAAATTATAGGCTAATCCGATTCCAAAAGTCTGCTTTATCTGGATTTTGTCATTGGGTACTACATTGAGTTTATTGCCGGCAATTCCGGATGGGAGTGGAACGGACTCAATCCTTACGTCTGTCGGCATGTAAGCCAGGTGAATAAAGAAAGTTGTTGAAAACCACTTGCTGATCCGATAATTGACGAAAGTTTGCCAGTTGACATCCAGGGGCATTATACCCTCTGGAAGTGCATCATCAGCCAGGTAATTATAGAAAAAGTTGAGTTTCGATTCCAGGTCAAGATCGGTTTTTACGTTTTTCTTAAAGTAGAATTCGGCGAATGCCCCGGCTTTGTACTTACTGTTTTTACCATCTTCCACCTTTTCACCCAGATCATTGAATTCAGCCTTGTCAACGCCAAATGCTCCCAGGTCGGCCAGATCCTGGTCGGTAACGTAAGTAGCACGCAGCGAAATTGGCGAAAAGAGGATACTGAAAAAATCCACTGGTTTGTAAAGAATACCGGGAGCAACAGTCAGGTAAGCAGGCGCCATAAATTTCGACACCACGGTTGAGTCATCCGGATAGTTGTAACCATCGGTGAATTGTGTGTTGAAATTCACCAATCCGCTCACGCTCCACTTATCCGAAAACTTATGGTTAAGCTGTGAGTTCAGTTCGATGAGGTCTTCATTTTTCCGTAATGATTCGTCACCGGTACTTTGCAGGCCATACTTGAGGTTGATGTTGTTGTTTACCGAAAAGTTGTTGTGCTTGTAATCGGCATAATATTTCATTAATGCAAGGAACGAATAGGAATTCTCGCCCCCTGCCGACCAGTTGCTGAAACTGGCCTGGTTCAACTGAAAACTTAAAATACCGTTCCTTTTCCAACGGCTTTCGGGTTCTTGTGCATCGGTTGCATCCTGCGCAAAGGCAGAAAATCCGGCTAAAATGAGCAACAAAAAAGTCAATTTTCTCATACGTTCTTTGTTTTATTGATTAGTGATTAAATTTAAGTACTTTGATGCAAAAATAAACCTTAACCATTGATTATCAGCATTGTTCACTAAAATTATCATCTTTTAACTTAGGTAAAGTCTTAAAATGCAGATTATCAAATAGATAAAAAAAGGCGACAAGGTAATCTCGTCGCCACTTGAAATGGTTGTGCTTTTTAGTAAGCAAACAGCGGGAATTGTTCCATCATTCTGTTCACTTCTGTTTTTACTTCGGCCAAAACGCCTTCATTGTCAATGTTGGAAATTACACGGTCAATGAACTCCACGATAGGTTGCATGTGTTCTTCTTTCAGGCCGCGGGTGGTAATTGCCGGAGTACCAATGCGAAGCCCGGATGTTTGGAATGGGCTGCGGCTGTCGAAAGGAACCATGTTTTTATTCACCGTGATATCGGCTCTCACCAGCGTATCTTCAACTTTTCTTCCGGTAATATCGGGGAATTTGGAGCGCAGATCAATGAGCATCAGGTGATTATCGGTTCCGCCTGAAATTACGTGATATCCTTTATCCACAAAGGCCTTTGCCATTACTGCTGCATTTTTTTTCACCTGGACGATGTAATGCATATACTCGTCGGTGAGCGCTTCGCCGTATGCCACGGCTTTAGCAGCAATAACATGCTCGAGCGGGCCGCCCTGGATTCCGGGAAATACTGCAGAGTTAATCAACTCCGACATCATTTTAATTTCGCCCTTCTTGGTGGTTACTCCCCAAGGGTTCTCAAAATCTTTACCCATCAGGATCATGCCTCCGCGAGGTCCGCGCAGGGTTTTGTGGGTGGTTGTGGTTACAAAATGGCAATGAGGCAGGGGATCGTTAAGCACACCCCGGGCAATCAATCCGGCCGGATGGGCAATATCAGCCATCAACAATGCACCCACCTTGTCGGCAATGGCGCGCATCCGGGCATAATCCCAGTCGCGCGAGTAAGCTGAGGCACCGGCGATGATCAGTTTAGGATGAGTTTCAAGTGCAGTCTTTTCCATCTGGTCGTAATCCACAGTGCCAGTTTCCTTTGAAACGCCGTAAGCAACTGGTTTGTATAGGATTCCTGATGAATTCACCGGTGAGCCATGCGAGAGGTGGCCACCATGGGAGAGGTCGAGACCCATAAATGTATCACCGGGTTTGAGGCAGGCAAGGAAGATAGCCATGTTTGCCTGCGCGCCGGAATGTGGCTGAACGTTGGCATACTCTGCATTAAAAAGCTCACGGGCACGGTCAATTGCCAGTTGCTCGGTCTGGTCAACCATTTCACAGCCACCATAATAACGTTTCCCCGGATAGCCTTCAGCATACTTGTTGGTCATCACCGATCCCATGGCTTCGAGCACCTGCTCGCTGACAAAGTTCTCCGATGCAATCAGCTCAATTCCATGCATTTGCCTTTCGCGCTCACGCCTGATAATATCAAATACCTGAGTGTCTCTTTTCATGATTTTTATCTCTGTTTTTGTTTAAAATTTTGTTTTTAACTGGCGGCAAAATTACGCAAATAATTCCGAAGTCCGGGCAGCATCAATCTGTCCGGCAGCAATGGAAAAACCAATAATCTAAAAGGAAAAGATTACAAATTTTCGATCATTCCGATGATCATTTTGGTCATCACGGGTTCGGCGAGGCTTGCGGCATCTATAACGCCTTCGTGGGTTATTTTTTCAATTTTGCCTTCCACACCAAGATCTGAAATCACCGAAACAGCAAAACAGGGAAGTCCCATGTGCCTTGCTACGATCGCTTCCGGGACTGTTGACATTCCTACAGCATCAGCGCCGATTTTGCGGATGTAACGGTATTCGGCAGGTGTTTCGTAATTGGGACCTGTTACGGCGGCATACACACCGCATTGATAATAAATGGCTTTTTCTGCAGCGACCTTTTTCGCCAGGGCGATGAGTTTTTTGTCGTACACCTCGCTCATGTCGGGGAAGCGCGGTCCAAGGCGATCGTCATTAGGGCCTCGCAGCGGATTCTGACCGGTAAGGTTGATATGATCCTCGATAATCATCACATCTCCTACGCTGTAGGACGGATTGGTGCCGCCGCTTGCGTTGGAAAGGAAGAGGTACCTGATCCCCATGGCTGCAAGAACCCTTACAGGAAAGGTTACCTCCTGCATCGAATAACCTTCGTAATAATGAAACCTGCCCTGAAGTGCAAGGCAAATTTTGCCTCCAACCTTCCCGAATATCAATCTGCCCTGGTGCCCCTGCACCGTGGAAACCGGAAAATTGGGTATATTTTCGTAAGGAATGGAATGACTGATTTCCATCTGGCTGGTAAAATTTCCCAGGCCGGTTCCCAGTACAATGCCAATTTCGGGTTTCAGGCCGGTCAGAGTTTCAATGAATCTCTTTGTTTCTGCTGTTTTTTCGTACATAATCTCTTATTTGATCGTTTAAGCCTTTCCTGTATTCGTGGTGTAATTTGATTTCGATGGGTAAGTAAAGTATTGGTAAATCAGCCAGTTGGGGTGGTAATTCCGGATAAGCCAGCCTTGCAGCATCTTTTTCGGTGGTGATGATGATCTTTTCTTTGCCAAGCATGCTTTCAAACTGGTTTTTAATAGCATTGAAATCCTCGGTCGTATATTCATGATGATCGCTGAACTGAAAGTGCTCCATGGTGTTGACCGATCTCGAAATATGATCCAGCAGCGGGTAAATATTTCCAATGCCAGCAAAGACCAGCACGTTGTTGATTTTTTCCGGGATTATATGATTCTTTACTCCTGGCAGTGGTTGCAGCACCCCGTACTTAATGTAAGAAAAAAGTAGTTGCTGATTTGACTTTGGCCTGATTGTACTTTCTAATTGCCTGACAATTAAGGGTGAAAGTGGTTTTTCTGTTTTCGTTACGATGATGAAATCCGCCCGTGAGGCTCCGGATTTGAATTCGCGGAGTGTGCCAACCGGCAGGATATGATCCCTGGTGTAAAGATGGTGATAATCAGTAAGTAAAATAGATAGCCCTGGTTTTACAGCACGATGCTGAAAGGCATCATCCAGGATGATTACATCCGTTTCAGGGAAGCGCTTCTGAATTTCTTTAATGCCACGAACCCGGTCTTCATCTACAGCAACGATTACATTGCGAAATTTTTTACTGATCTGAAGCGCTTCATCTCCAATATCAGCTACCGTGGAGTTAGAATCAGCAATTTTGAACCCTTTGGTTTTCCGCTTGTATCCACGGCTAAGTGTGACAATTTTAAAATCCTCTCCCAGCAGCCGGATCAGGTACTCAACGTGAGGAGTTTTCCCTGTACCTCCCATTGAGAGATTTCCGACAGAAATTACCGGAATATCGAACGAAGTTACCTTGAATACACCAAGGTCGTACAGCTTGTTCCGAATGAGCATTAACAAGCCGTAGAGCCAGCCCATAGGATAAAGAAGTAGTTTTAATGTATTCAAAATCAGATAGATATATAAATGATTATGTTCTCAGTAAAAAACTATTTCGGTTCACTTTTTCAAAAGATGGCTTTGAAGATTTTTGGTCAGCATATTTACAAAGTTTGTCAAGGGCCGCTTTACCATCATCTCAACCAGTGGATTGACGTCGGTTTGCAGTTCGAAATATCCCGTCAGCCTGCCCTGGATATTTTCCCTGAAGTGAAACAGCAACGTGAAATCCACTTTGGATTCGGCTGTAGCAATAAATTCAAATTCTGATTCCGGATTAACAAAACCCTTTTCCATGCGCAGATTGCCAAGGTTTTTGATGAAGAAGGAGCATTTGTCCTCTTCGGCTTTCCATTGTTCTACCTCGGCCGGCATGATCAATTTCAGGGAGTTGATTTCTCTGAAAAAATCTGCAAAGGCCATTTTGTCGTTATCGAAGATTAAACTATCAGCCGTAAATTTTATCATTGTTTTATTGTTTTCCGTTTGAATGCCAGGTTTCGGGAGATTCGCGCCATTTTGTAAGCGACTCGAGATCAGCCTCCCGGATGTAATCATTTTTGAGGGCGAGGGTTAGTAGTGAGGGATAATCGGTTAGGGTTAATAACCTGCAGTCGGCTGTTTTGAACCTCTCCGCAGCGCTGTCGAAGCCATACGAAAAGATCGCCAGCAAGCCTTTTATCAATCCGCCACGCTCTTTCACCACATTTACGGCGCTAAGGCTGCTGCCGCCCGTCGAGATGAGGTCTTCGATCATTATCACGCTCTGCCCTGATTCGATTACCCCTTCGATCTCATTGCCCAGTCCGTGATCTTTTTTGCTGCTCCTCACGTAAGCAAACGGAAGCCCGAGATCCTGTGCAACCAGCACTCCGTGGGGGATTCCGGCGGTGGCAACTGCTGCAATTGCATCAATGTTGCCAAACTCATCTTTGATGATATTGCTGAATTGCTGCCTGATGTAGGTTCGGATGGCAGGGTAGGAGAGGGTGATGCGATTGTCGCAATAGATGGGCGATTTCAGTCCGGATGCCCATGTGAAAGGTTCGTTTGCATTGATTTTCACCGCCTTCACTTTGAGCAGCAGCTCGGCCATTTTCATTGCGGTTTCTTCTTTGTAGATCATTGGAGGGGAGGTTGATGTTAGATATTGGGTTAGACTTTGTATTCGTATTTTATCTGAGCCAGTTCTTCGTTGGCTTTGATCACTTTATCCTTCAACTTTTCCTTGTAATCCACCAGCCTGTCGTAAAGTTCCAGGTCGGCGGTCGAAAGGATCTGAGCCGCAAGGATGGCTGCATTGCCGGCGCCATTGATAGCAACGGTGGCAACGGGAATTCCCGGTGGCATCTGCACAATGGCCAGTAACGAATCCAATCCGTCGAGCGACGATTTAACAGGTACGCCTATCACCGGGATAGCCGTCATAGCAGCAATTACTCCCGGAAGGTGAGCAGCCATGCCTGCACCAGCGATGATCACTCTGACTCCCCTTACATAAGCCGAACGTGCAAAAGACTCAACTTTTTCGGGAGTACGATGGGCGGATAATGCATTGATTTCGAATGGTATCTTCAACTCATTAAGAATCCTGGCAGCGCTCTCCATTACCGGAAGGTCGGATGTGCTGCCCATGATGATACTTACTTTTGGCTCCATATGAATGATCGTATAGTTTTGATTTTGATCAGTTGGCAAATTTACTCCTTTTATCCAAAGGTTGGGATTTATGTTCTGGTAAGGAGTGATAAACCCGGAAATAGCGCTGATCCCGGTCAGTCATTATTCCGCTCAGCGACAGGCATGATCAGTGGGGAGATCAAAATTTTTCTGCAGACTGATTGAAACCACAGGGGCTAATCCGAAATATTGCCACAACCTTTTTGATTTATCGGGTTATCTTTGCCCGAAATTTCATTTCATGAACCAGAACACACCGACCATTAAAGTTCTTGACAAAGAGTTCGAGATTTTCATTTCATCCGAAACCATTCAGGAAACCATTACGAATCTCGCCATGCGGATGACCAAAGATTTGCAGGGAAAAAATCCTCTGTTTCTTGTTGTACTAAATGGGGCATTCATTTTTGCTGCTGATTTGCTGAAACAGATCAAAACCGACTGCCAGGTTTCTTTTGTGAAATTGAGCAGTTATGTGGGAACCGAGACTACCAGCACGGTGCGCGAACTGATCGGGCTGGATGAGGTTTTGCATGGCCGCACCGTGGTTATCGTCGAGGATATCATTGACACAGGCATCACAATGGCAGAAACCATGAGCAAATTGCGCAAACTTGAAGCGAAAGAAGTATTACTGGCTACTTTGCTGTTCAAACCCAATGCTTTCCGCAAGGATTTTAAGATTGATTATGTAGGCATCGAAATTCCCAATGATTTTATAGTTGGTTATGGCCTTGATTATGATGGATTTGGCCGTAACTATCCGGATATTTACAAAATCGTGAACCACTGATGAGCGCTTCCAACTTTGTTGACTATGTGAAGATATTTTGCCGTTCGGGGCATGGAGGAAAAGGCTCTGCTCACTTTCACCGTTCAAGGCTCAACCCGCGCGGTGGCCCGGACGGCGGTGATGGCGGTCGAGGCGGACACATCATCCTCAAGGGAAATAAGCAGCTATGGACTTTGCTGCATCTGAAATATACCAAGCATGTGATGGCCGAGCGTGGAGGTGACGGTGGCGGTCAGCTCAAAAGCGGCGCATTCGGCAAAGATGTGATCCTTGAGGTTCCGTTGGGAACGGTTGCCCGCGATGCTGAAACAGGAGAAATTGATTTCGAAATTACCTTTCACGACGAAGAGAGAATTCTCGTTCCCGGCGGAAGAGGCGGGCTGGGCAACGATCATTTTAAATCGGCCACTAACCAGGCGCCACGGTATGCGCAGCCCGGCGAAGAGGGTCAGGAAGTATGGAAAATACTCGAGTTGAAACTACTGGCTGACGTTGGCCTGGTGGGATTCCCCAACGCCGGAAAATCTACCCTCCTCTCTTCAGTGTCTGCTGCCAAACCCGAAATTGCCGATTATCCTTTCACCACGCTGAAACCCAACCTGGGCATGGTCAGCTACCGCGACCACCGCTCGTTCGTTATGGCCGACATCCCCGGAATCATCGAAGGAGCACATGAGGGTAAAGGGCTGGGTCTGAGGTTTCTGCGGCATATCGAACGCAATTCAATATTACTCTTTGTGATTCCTGCCGATACAAAAGATATCAAACAGGAATACAAAATATTACTCAACGAACTAAAGCAGTACAACCCTGAGTTGCTGGATAAGTCAAGGATTCTCGCAATTTCAAAGTCCGATTTGCTCGACGATGAGCTCATCCAAATGATGAAAAAGGATTTACCGCGCATCCCGCATGTTTTCATCTCTTCATTTACCCAAAAGGGGCTGATGAAACTTAAAGATATGATCTGGAAAGTGTTAAATCCTGAAACTGAATAAACCCCTGAGCATGCTCCTCCAATTTCTGAATGATCTCGACACACAGGTTTTTCTCTTCCTGAATAGTATTCATAGCCCTCTTTTTGATGAAATCATGTTTTGGATCAGCCACAAATTTACCTGGGTGCCGCTGTATGTTTTTTTTCTATTTTTATTAGTTAAAAAACACAAATTCAATGCCTTGTGGATTCTGCTTGCCGTGGCACTGCTCATAACGCTGAGCGATCAGTCCAGCGTGATGATCAAAAACAGTGTTCAGCGTCTGCGTCCCTGTCATAATGAGGATTTGAAGCTGCTGGTTCACTTGGTAAATGGTAAATGCGGCGGGAAGTTTGGGTTTGTATCTTCCCATGCCTCCAATTCTTTTGCTCTTGCCGCATTCCTGATGCCCTTTTTCAGGATTTACTGGAAATATTTTTCTGTCGCTTTAATCATCTGGGCGACAATGGTTTCTTACTCCCGAATTTATCTTGGGGTGCATTACCCCGGAGATATTTTGGCGGGTGCTTTGCTTGGAGTAATGCTCGGGATTTTGATTTACAGGCTGTTAGCAAAATTCGTTCCGCGGATAATTTCCTCACACAACCGACTTACCTCGCCGGACGATAACCGGATTTCTTGAAAATTGTCTGAAAATCATCATCTTCTATTAGCTCAGCCAGCGAAACCTCCCGGTTTTTGTTCATATAACTTCTCACAATCTGCCAGCCCATCCACTCTCCGATTCTGGCCGGCGAGTCGTTTCCGAATTGATTGGTGAATGGGCCATCGGAGAAGAACTTCCGCAAAGTACCTGCCTCGGAATCATAAAGCAATTCATTCTGAATCATGAAAGCCCAGATGTTGCTTTCGTTAGCAATACACCAGTCAAGTTTCTGCTGCGGATAACCGATTTTGATGTGATCCGGAACATCCGGTAACATGGCATCCAGAAAATAAAGCTGCTTGCCGTTGCTGATCATTCGCTCAAGTATATTGTTGCCGGGCTTTTTGATGAAATGGTAATAATAAAAATCAAAGATCCCGTCCCTGAGGATATAGTCCCGGTTCATCCTTTCGATTTTGTAAAGGGGAAAGCGGACTCGCCGGTAATGCTCCGTATCCTCACCCAGATACATGTCGAGGGCGATGATCATATTTTTGTCGAAAAACTGTACCGGCAGTTCATATAGCAGCCCGGAAACGTATGTGGTGATGTTAGGAATATCTTTTTCGGGAAAATAAAACCGAAAGCGCTGAAATGCTCTGTGGAAGTCTTGCTCTAGAAAGGTTAGGTCTGGGAATTTTTCCGTCGTCAACTGGTTAAGTTCGATGTTGACCGGCTCGGTGATAAAATTATACAACTGAATGATAATCAGGGTGTCGTCGAGGTCGTAATTCAAAAAAACCGGGTAATCGTCAGCAATGGCTTTCAATCCTGGTTTCAGGGCTTCAGGCGCAATGTTGAATAAGGCCTTCTCGTACCTTTTAATTGTAACAGGCTCAACTTCAATGCCTTTCAGGCTAATGTCCAGATTTCGCTTTTGCCCGCCTGTGCATGAAGCTATGGAAAACAATAGCAGGACGAATGAAATTTGAGATACTATATTATTGGCGCGATGCATAGTTTGGAAAAAATAAAAATGTCAGCATCCTGATGAATGCTGACATTTTACGTAGGTTTAACCCCTTTTATTTTAATTGGTTACAAAATTTTCCATCCCACCGACACCGCGAACATGTTGTTCTTGGAGTTGAAGTCGAAGTTTTCAACCTTTGTAATCACTTCATTCAAACCCATCTGGTAACGGACATCAATGGTAAACATCAAAATATCGGCGCCGGCGCCTATGTTAAATCCCCAGATCAGATCATCAATATCAGCGGAAGTAATCGGGTTGATAAAACTTTCGCCACTGGTGGTTGAAACGGTTTTATCGGTAACAATAGAAGCCGAAGGGCCCGCCAGAACTCTCACATTTCCAACACCAAGGTTGAGTAAACGCCACCCCACGATTACCGGAATTTCAATGGTTTCCAGTTTTACTTCCTGATCAATTGCTTTTGCGTTTGCATCTGCATCTGCCGGTTTTTTAAACGTACCGCCTGCAGTAACCCAGTTCACCTCTGGCTGCAGGTAAAATTTTGTACCGAACCTGACAAAAGCTCCAAATTGGAAATTGTTTGATAAATCACTCGATATTTCATCAATATCTGTAGTGAGTTTTGAAGTGTTGAAACCAACTTTTGGCCCGAGGGTAAACTGACCAAAAACAACACCTGCCGAAAGGGTGAAAATAAAGATCAATGCTAATTTCTTCATTGTTTTCAGATTTGAGTTTTGTTAATTTTATGACCCGGCAAAAGTAAAATATTTTCCAAAGCCAAAATACCGCATTCACTTTCTTTTCCTACTTTTGCCACTCCAAAAAACATTATCATGAGAAAAATCTCTTTCCTTTTATTGATTTCTTTGCTGATTTCTGCGAATGCAATTTTTGCTCAAAACAAGCCATTCAGGTTCGGATTAAAAGTGTCACCCAACATCGGCTGGCTTACAACCAATTCCAATGGTTACGAAAAAGATGGAAGCATTCCGGGCTATAACTGGGGACTGATCAGCGACTTCACGCTTGCTGATAACTATTATTTCACTACCGGTTTTGCCATCAACCGTCTGAACGGAAGGTTGAATTACCAGGATATGCGCGTTCTGCCAGGGACCACCGATACCGTAACCGGAGACCTGAATCGCAAATACACGCTTGGCTATGTGGATATCCCTCTAATGCTGAAAATGAGCACCAACCAGTTTGATAAAATTAAATACTTCGGACAGATTGGATTTAGCCTCGGTTTCAACATCAAAGCTGATGCTGAAGATTCTTTTACCTACAGCGGCACTGAATACGAATCGGAGGACGACGTGAGCAGTGAAATCAATCTGATGCGCGGCTCGCTGATGCTTGGCGGCGGAATTGAGTATTATCTCGACAATTCGACATGCCTCATTTTGGGGCTTAATTACTCCAATGGGATCACCGACGTCCTGAAATCAACCAATTCCGTTACTGGGGTAGAGCCAAAAGCTACCCTTAACTACGTCGAGATAACTATTGGAGTCATTTTTTAGCAAGTTGAAATGAAGATCGCGCTGGCACAACTCAATTACCACGTTGGTAATTTCGAAGGAAATGTTTCCAAAATCAAATCCTCGATCCAGTCCGCCAGGGATGCCGGCGCCGACCTTGTAGTTTTTGCTGAATTGGCCGTGTGCGGCTACCCTCCCCGTGATTTTCTCGAATTTGCAGACTTTATAGATAAATGTCAAAGGGCTGTGAATGACATTGCACTGAAGTGTAAAGGAATTGCAGCTATCGTCGGAACCCCCACCATCAATCCCGACTACGAAGGTAAGGACCTTTACAATTCGGCTTGCCTGCTTTTCGATGGTGCTGTGAGGCATGTGCGCCATAAAACCCTCCTGCCCAATTATGATGTTTTTGATGAATACCGCTATTTTGAACCCAATAAAAAGTGGGATGTAATTGATTTTAAAGGCCATAAAATAGCGCTGACCATCTGTGAAGACCTGTGGAATGTGGGTAATGAACCTCTGTACACCGTTAATCCCATGGATAAACTGGCTGAGAAAGAACTCGATCTGATGATCAACATAGCTGCATCGCCTTTCAACTACAATCAGTATAAAACCCGGACCGATGTTTTGCGTGAAAATGCACGTGCCTATCACCTGCCACTTTTTTATGTCAATCATGTGGGAGCGCAAACGGAGCTGCTGTTTGATGGCGGTTCGATGGTACTCGACGAATCCGGAAAAATACAGCACGAACTGAAATACTTCGAAGAGGATTTTCTGCTCGTAGATACAACCAACCTGAAAACAAATACGATTGAAAGACAGATTGACAAATATCCCCCCGACCAGCTCAAAATTGGCCTGATTCATGACGCCCTGGTGATGGGAATCCGGAATTACTTCCACAAACAGGGCTTTACTAAAGCTATCCTCGGCTTGTCCGGTGGCATTGACTCGGCTGTAACTCTTGTTCTTGCCATCAAGGCTCTCGGCAAAGAGAATGTAATGTCGGTTCTCATGCCTTCACAATATTCTTCCGATCACTCTGTGAACGATTCGCTGGAATTGCTCCGAAATACCGGCTCACCTCATCATCTAATAAGCATTAACGACGCTCACCAGATTTTCCGCCATACGCTCGAACCCACATTTGGTAGCCTGCCTTCCGGTCTTGCAGACGAAAATCTGCAGGCACGTATAAGAGGCGTTTACCTAATGGCACTCTCCAACAAGAATGGATATATCGTTTTGAATACCTCCAACAAAAGTGAGGCCGCAGTGGGCTACGGTACTTTATACGGCGACATGAACGGGGGCATTTCGGTGCTTGGAGATGTTTACAAAACGGAAGTGTTTGAGCTGGCAAAGTACATCAACCTCGATGGTGAGATTATCCCCGAAAACATCATCACCAAACCCCCTTCAGCCGAACTGCGTCCCAACCAAAAAGACTCCGACTCACTTCCCGATTACGAAATCCTCGACAGACTCCTCTACCAGTACATCGAGCAGCGCAAAGCCCCTAACGAACTCATTGCCATGGGCTTCACCGAAGAACTCGTAAAACGTACCCTCAGGCTCGTCAACACCAACGAATACAAACGCTACCAGACCCCGCCCATCCTCCGCGTCTCCCCCAAAGCCTTTGGCATGGGCAGAAGAATGCCGATTGTGGCGAAGTATTTGGGGTGAAATGAGTTAATTTCTGTATTATTTTTCATTAAGATTCATTTATGAATTAAAAAATTGTGGTTGCTATTTTTGAAAGCCAGATGCCCAAACTGGATTTTGCTCTTGCTTTTAGAATAATAAAATTAATGCTTTAGAAATGAATAACCAAACCAACGACAAGCAGCGCTGCTTCTGGGCTGTAAAAGATCCGCTGATGCAGCAGTATCACGATGAAGAATGGGGTGTGCCAACCACTGACGATAGGAAATTGTTTGAATTTCTTGTGCTCGAAAGCGCTCAGGCCGGGCTCTCGTGGCAAACTATCCTGAACCGGCGGGAAAACTACCGTAAAGCATTTGCCGGTTTCAATCCCAAAGAAGTTGCAAATTTTGGGGAAAATGAGATTCAGAGACTGTTAAATGATGCAGGGATAATCAGGAATAAAGCAAAAATCCTTGCTGCCATCAACAATGCTCAGCGCTTCCTTGAAGTGCAGAAAGAATTCGGCTCATTTGCAAAATACTCCTGGCAGTTTGTGCAAAATCAGCAGATAAGGCACACTATCTATGTAGCCAACGACTACCCGGTAACGATCCCTGAAGCCGAAGCTTTTGCCAAAGATTTGAAGAAAAGAGGGTTCAAGTTTCTTGGTGCAACAACCATCTATGCCCACATGCAGGCCGTCGGAATGGTTGACGACCATATGGAAAGCTGTTTCCGAAAGCAAAAAGATGTTTTCCCGTTTCGACCGTTTTGATGCCCTGCATCAGTCATAGTATGGCTCTCAGCCATCTTACTACTAAAAAAGAAGTTCGGTTGGTTAGCGATAGGATCGCTAGGAGCGATACTATCGCATTGGAAGTCATAGTATGGCTCCAAGCCATCCTATGACTAAGAAAGAACTTTGGTTGGTTAGCGATAGGATCGCTGGGAGCGATACTATCGCATTGGAAGTCATAGTATGGCTCCAAGCCATCCTATGACTAAAAAGTATCTCGGATGATTAACGATAGGATCGCTTGGAGCGATACTATCGCAACTTCCGGGCAACTTCAACCTGGCTTACTACCGCAGCAAGCTTTTCAACTTCCGTCATGTTACCATCTATCCAGTTTATGGTGAAACCACGCTTTTCCATACGCCGGAACCAGGTCATCTGGCGTTTTGCAAACTGGTGTATAGCAGTGTTTAGCAGGCTGAACATCTCATCATAACTGATTTTTCCGGTGACGTAATCGGTCAGATAGCGGTACTCGAGACCGTAAAAAGTAAGCTGTTCGGGTTTCAGGCCATTTTCAAGTAATGATTTCACCTCCTCAATCATTCCAACATCAAGTCGCTTTTTCAAACGTTCTGTAATCCGCTGCCGGATTATCTTTCTTTCGAAATGAATACCAAAGATCAGGTGGTCAATTTCTGGAAAATGCATCCTGCTGGTTGGATTATCTTTCTCATACATGGCAATCTCGATAGCGCGGATCGTTCGTTTGCGGTCAGTTAAGTCGGTAGTATTATGTGTTTTGCGGAGGGATTGAAGTAATTCGTTTAGGTCATTATCACTCATAAGGTCTAATTGAACCCTCAATAAGGAACTTTCAGGCACTTGAGTTAATGGTTTTCCCGACAAAGCCGCCTCAAGATACAGCCCCGTTCCACCGCACAGAACTGGCAATTTGTGGCGGATAACTATATGACCGAAGGCTTTCAGAAAACTTTGCTGAAAGTTAAACACGCTGTACTCATACCCCGGCTCCGCAATGTCAACAAGGTGGACAGGCACTTTGCGTCCGCTAACCATGTAATCGTCGTAATCTTTTCCTGTGCCGAGATCCATTCCCCGATACACCTGGCGGGAATCGGCGCTGATAACCTCGCCGCCAAAATGGTCAGCCACAAGAGCAGCCAGCCTGGTTTTCCCCGTGGCGGTCGGTCCCAGAATGGTTATCATCAACGGAGTATCCTGATTGTTTTTCGCCATATTTCTTCTTTTTCTGACAAATAGTTTCTGATTCCATCCAGCAAATGAATGGGACTTTTCTCAAAATCAACAGCTTCCCAGTCGGTTTGTTGCACAAATTGATCAACGGGGAAAAATCTGTTGACAAACCCGGCAAGATTTTGCTCA
>Ga0209835_1000470_pt1 | contig 26627 bp, 19 predicted proteins | sample LakKivwa52mmetaG_FD_184138 | JGI IMG/M metagenome (GOLD analysis project Ga0209835, IMG submission 184138) | Anoxic lake water microbial communities from Lake Kivu, Rwanda to study Microbial Dark Matter (Phase II) - Lake Kivu water 52m metaG... | ecosystem: Environmental > Aquatic > Freshwater >... | reverse complement strand
GCTCGGGGAAAGGAGCTTATCTCACCTGGTGGCCTTTTGACACAGGAGGCGACTACTGCCTGATCAATAACCGGCCTGTAATACTAACTACTCCCGCATTTCAAATCACAGAAACCTCGGCTACAACTGGTGGAAATATTATCTCAGACGCAGGATTGCCAGTACTTGCCAGAGGCGTTTGCTATAGCAAGGCCCCAAATCCGACCATCTTCAATGACACTACATTAAACGGGTCAGGCACAGGCGAATTCAGGAGCTATCTCAAAGGTCTTGATCCTTTGACAGATTATTATGTAAGAGCCTACGCAACCAATTCCAAAATGACATCTTACGGCGATGAAATAATTTTCAAAACCAAGGAGAGCTTCCTTGCATCAGTTACAACCTATGCCGTTTCCGAAAGTAATGTGTATAAAAACTTTGCTATATGTGGCGGAAATGTTACAAATACCGGAGGTGCGCCGGTTACGGAAAGAGGAATTTGCTGGGACACGCAACCCAACCCTACGATTTTTAACAATAAACTTCCAATGGGAACTGGCCAGGGGGGGTTTTGGGATACAATTTCAGGTTTACTGCCGCTGACAACTTATCACATCAGAGCCTACGCAGTGAACTTTTCCGGCGTTTCTTACGGAGACGACGTTGAATTTACCACCAAACAACATGCACTGGGCGACACTTATGGTGGTGGAATCATCGCTTACTTCTGGACAGAAATGGACCCGGGATATGTTCCCGGTGAACAACACGGTCTTATTGTGGCTCCTTCCGAACAGGCTTCAGATGCTGTTTGGGGTTGTTATGGAACCCCGATTCATGGTACTTCGCCTGACAATGCAGCGGGGCCTGCAAACACTTTGGCTATCGTTACGGCCTGCAATGAACCCGGCATTGCGGCCCGGCTTTGCCACGACCTGGTTTTAAATGGCTACGATGACTGGTTCTTACCAAGTTCCTATGCCCTCGCTAGTATTTGTGCTTTTAAGGATATCACTGGAGGATTTTCAGCAGGTAATTACTGGACATCTACCAACTATGCAGCGAATATGGCTGAGACAGTAGATTTCCCTAGTGGATGTCTCATAGAGGAAATTCCAAAAAACGCTGCATGTTTTGTTAGGGCTGCAAGAGAGTTCTAAAAGATAACTATCGGTATCAGTCAGTAAAAAAGCAGGTTGTCAATTATTTGAGAGGGAACTGCTTTTTTGGGTCTCAATTTGCTATCGAATCATAATGATGCAAGATAACGGTATCGAAGGCTTGTGCATAAACTGACCTTACTGGTTTGGAAGTATTTTTTCTTAACCCCATATAAGGATTTCCCAATTATTATCATTAGATGATTGTTTGTCAAGAGGTTATGTCATTTTCCATAAGCTTTATTTGGATAAAGATGCCAGTCGAAATGCCTGAAAATAAAAAAGCTCCAACCTGAGACAGGCCGGAGCTAAAATTTATTGTCTGATGGAAAATCTTACGGTAGCAATTCGGCAAGTTTTGTTTCCAGCTGCTCGCCGCGGAGGTTTTTGGCAATGATAATTCCGTTGGGATCAAGCAGGAAGTTGGCTGGAATGGAGCTGATACTGTATAATCTTGAAGCTTCATTGTTCCAGTATTGCAGGTCGGAGACCTGCGGCCAGGTCAGTTTATCGTCGGCAACGCCTTTTAGCCATGCGTCCCTGTCGCGGTCGAGCGACACGCCGAAGATTTCGAAACCTTTCGGGTTGTATTTGGCATAAGCAGCTACCAGGCTGGGATTCTCAATCCGGCAGGGCTGACACCATGAAGCCCAGAAATCAATGAGTACATATTTTCCCCTGAACGAATCAAGCGAAATCGGGTTGCCATCCGGATCGTTCTGCGAAAATACCGGAGCTTCGCGTCCGATGGCGAGCTGCAGCAGTTTTTCCAGTTCTTCGTTCAGCATAGTATAATAGATTGATGTATGAACTGAAGCATCAAGTTTGTTTCTTAATTCATCAACCTTTTCTGCTTCAAAGGATTGCAGGTTGGTATAAAGCAGGAATGGGGCGACAACGCTGCTTGTGTTGGCTTCAACAAAGCTGAGAATGTGATTGTTCCTTTCGGCCTCAATCACCACAGCGCGTTCCTCAATAGCTTTTTTGGTGGCTTCATCACCACGTGCGGAGGCTTCGCGGTACTGGTTCGAAATAATCTCAAACTCATCGTCCCAGGCATGCAGTTCGTTCTGAAGCTTGTCGTACAAAGCCTGCGTTGGCATACCCTCATAAACGGGTTGGTCGAAGGTTCCTGTAATGCTGAGTTTGCCCGGCTCAACGAAAAATCCGAGGTACTTGTTGTCGGCTTTAAAGTGCAGATAATACATCTCGGGAATTTCAACGATACCCTTGAAGTCGAATTTCCCCTTTTTCACCTGCAGCGAATCAACAGGAAGCAGGTCGTTGTCCACAAACCTGGCAAGAACTACCCAATCTTCGGTGGCCTGGGCTATGTTTCCGGATATTTCGAACTGGTTTTTGGGCTGGCTGCACGAAAAAAGCAACAACCCGGCAAAAAGAACTAAAATGAAATTTCTCATGACAATAGTTTTGGTTTTTGATTATTAATGAAAGAATTGAATTTCAATGTTTTTCTGGTTTGTAAAAGAGAAACTGCCCGGTTAAAACCAGGAAAAGAGTGGCCAGTGAGCTAAAAAGAATCCTGAGTAAAGTTTGGCTGAAATCTGCAAAAGTGAATGATTCGAGGAAAAAGAGCAGAGTATGATGTATTAAGATCAGGATTACCGAGTAAAACATAAACCACGAAAACCCGGAAGTTTTAATACCGGGAGATTGCAGAATTTCGTAATCTTTTCCCGACGTTAGCAGCCGGATAACCAGGGGGCGGAAAAAGGCCATGCTCACCGCTGCGGCAGCGTGTAAGCCAAGCGAGTTGGAGAAAAAATCCACCCCCAGCCCGAGCAAAAAGGAAGAGAGCAACAAAACCCAGCCTTTGGTTTCGTAAGGAAGAAGAAGAATGAAATAGACATAAATGGCCGGATAGATGTAAGCGCCCACCGAAACGTGGTTAAATACCAGTCCCTGAAGCAGCAATACAACAACAAACCTGATTGCATTTTGCAAAACCATCTCTTTCCTTATTGCGTTTGACTTTGTGATTCCTGTAATCTCATTAACTCACTCCTCATGAGGTTGTTCACCACATACACATAGGACAGTTTGTTGAAATCGGCTGAAAATCTGACTGTAACCTGGTAAAAACTGGCGCCTGACTCAAGTTTGGCTTCTTCCACAGTACCAATTAAAACACCCTCCGGATACACATGAGAGTAACCGCTGGATACAATTGAGTCGCCGGGAAATATCTGCACATGCGATGGAATATCAACCAATTTTCCCAAACGGTAGCTTGTTCCATCCCAAAGCAGCGAACCAACCTGGTTGGAGGATTTATGCTTTGCACTCACGCGCGAATTACGGTTGAGCACCGACATCACCGAACTAAAATTGCTTGAAACCTCCACCACCTGCCCCACAAGGCCATTGGGAGCGATTACCGCCATGTTTGGCCTAACACCCTGAAGACTTCCTTTGTTGAGCTTCAGATAGTTATTCCGCCGGTTCACCGAGTTGCTGATTACCTTGGCTGCAATAAACTCAAATTGCCTTATAAACTTGCTGGTGTCGGTAGGTGTGGAATTTTCCATGAAGTTTTGCCCGGTAGCGTAATAACCCGTGATGACACCGCTGTCGGGTGGAGGCACATTTTCAGTACCCGTATTTAGATAAAGATACTTCGCCTGTGAAAGCAGTCTGGCGTTCTGCTCGGCAAGAGCTTTATTGGCGCTTTTGAGCTTCAGGTAGTCCGAAAAATTACTGGTTAATGATAGCAAACCGCCTGTAAATCCGTTGGTTGTATTGATTAAGATAGTTCGCTGGTAATAATTGTTTTGCGACATCAGCATCAGCGAAACGATTATCAGTATCAGGTAAAGGAAGTAAAAAGAATTCCTCCAGATAAATGCGAAAAGGTTTTGCATTTGAGCAGCTTAGTGAACGGCAGAGTTACTTTATTAAGAAGGTAAACTTGTCGAAATTCTTGAGTGCTATACCGGTTCCGCGTGCCACAGCCCTCAGTGGATCTTCGGCTACGTGAATGGGCAATTTGGTCTTCAGGTGCAAACGTTTGTCGAGGCCGCGCAGCATCGAGCCGCCGCCTGCCAGGTAAATTCCCGTGCGGAAGATATCAGCCGACAACTCTGGCGGAGTCATCTCAAGAGCCTGAAGCACAGCGGTTTCTATTTTTGAAATGGATTTGTCGAGGCAATGAGCAATTTCGGTATAATTGACCACGATCTCTTTGGGAATACCGGTAAGCATATCGCGTCCGTGAACGGCAAAATCGTCAGGTGGATTATCAAGCTCGGGCAGTGCAGCGCCGACCTCTATTTTGATGCGCTCGGCAGTGCGCTCACCAATGTTGATGTTGTGCTGCTTGCGCATGTAGTCCTCAATGTCGGCATTGAAGTCGTCGCCGGCAATGCGGATGGATTTGTTGTTTACAATACCGCCGAGCGCAATAACGGCAATCTCGCTCGTACCGCCGCCTATATCAATAATCATATTTCCGGTGGGTTCCAGCACATCAATCCCGATTCCGATAGCGGCAGCCATAGGTTCGTGGATCAGTTTTACCTCTTTGGCGCCAGCCTGTTCGGCGGAGTCCTTTACGGCGCGCTCTTCCACCTCAGTTATTCCGGAAGGGATGCAGATAACCATTTTCAATGCCGGTGGAAATAACGATCCGCGGATACCGATCATTTTAATCATCTCCCTTATCATAAATTCGGCTGCCTGAAAGTCGGCTATCACACCATCGCGCAAAGGCCGGATGGTCTTAATGTTCTCGTGGGTTTTGCCGTGCATCATCTGTGCGCGCTTGCCCACAGCGATTATTTTGCCCGAACTTCTCTCAATGGCTACGATAGAGGGTTCATCAACAACTACTTTGTCGTTATATATTATGATTGTGTTGGCTGTGCCAAGATCAATCGCGATTTCTTTGGTAAAAAATGAAAACAAGCCCATATTTTCTGGTTATAAAATCTTCAATTCATGTGTGGTAAATTCAAACGCAAAACTACTCTTTTTAATGTTTAAAATGTCGTATCCCGGTAAATACCATCGAAATACCTTTGTTGTTGCAAAACTCAACCGAGTCGCTGTCTTTCACTGACCCACCCGGCTGAATCACTGCGGTGATGCCCTCTTTTTGTGCAATTTCCACTGAGTCGGCAAAGGGGAAAAACGCATCCGACGCCATTACTGCCCCATGCAGGTCAAATCCGAATGATTTCGCCTTCTCGATGGCATGCTTCACTGCATCAACCCTTGATGTCTGGCCAATTCCGCTGCCAATGAGCTGCTTGTTTTTTGCCAGAACGATGGCGTTGGATTTGGTATGCTTCACAATTTTGTTGGCAAAGAGGAGGTCTTCAATCTCAGCTTCCGTTGGCTTGCTATCGGTAACGAAATTCAACGATGCCTGAGTATCCTGCACCAGGTCTTTGTCTTGTAAAAGTACGCCGTTGAGCAGTGATTTAAACTGCTTTTCAGGTAGTTGGAAATCTTTTCTTCGAAGGATTATCCTGTTTTTCTTTTGCTTGAGCAGCTCCAGTGCGGTTTGTTCGAAATCCGGAGCAATAAGCACTTCGAAAAATAGCTCGCTGATTCCCGCAGCAGTAACATTATCTACTGGTCTGTTGGTAATTATCACCCCTCCGAATGCTGACAACGGATCGCCGGCCAGCGCTGCTTTCCAGGCTTCGGATAGATTGTTGCGGCAGGCAAGTCCGCAGGCATTGTTGTGCTTGAGGATGGCAACCACGGTTTCGTCAAACTCTTCGGCGAGGTTTATGGCGGCATCAATGTCGTTCAGGTTGTTGTAAGAAATGGCTTTCCCGTTCAGCTGTTCGAAAAGCCCGGTAAGGTTTCCAAAGAAATTTCCTTCCTGATGCGGATTTTCGCCATAACGCATTGGACTTACATCAACAATACTCTGCTTGAAGACCGGCAACTTCGCCTCTCGGTTAAACCAGTTGAAAATGGTGGTATCGTAATGCGACGAAACATTGAAAGCATGTGCCGCAAAGAGTTTCCTGTCATCAAGGGTAGTGTAACCGTTATTTTTTTCATAAATCTCCAGAAATGTGGCATAATGCTGTATGGAAGGTACGATTACCACATCGCGGAAATTCTTGGCTGCTGCCCTGATGAGGCTAATCCCGCCAATATCAATCTTTTCGATGATTTCCTGCTCATTATCAGTACTATTGAGCGTTGCTTCGAACGGGTAGAGGTCAACAATCACGAGGTCAATGGAGGGAATGCTGTATTGCTGGAACTCCTGTTGATCGGTTTCATGGTCGCGGCGGCCAAGAATTCCGCCGAAAACAAGCGGATGCAGCGTTTTCACCCTGCCGCCCAGAATGGAAGGGTAGGAGGTAATATCCTCCACCTTTTGCGCAGGGAAACCCTGGGAAATCAGGTAATCGTAAGTTCCGCCGGTGGAAATGATCTGCACGTTATGGTTCAGCAGGGATTTAACGATGGCGTCAATCCCGTTTTTATTATAAACCGATATTAGCGCAGTGGATATTTTTACCGATGATAAGGTGCTCACTATCTGGTGATTTAGCTTCTTTTTATTTGAAAAAAACGAGTTGCAAAAATATAGAAAAATAGACAGGAAGATGCTAATGGTTCCCTTTCGATGATAATTTATTGGGGATGACGGTAAATGCATACCAGAATGTAGAAAAATCTTGTACCCAAGTCAAATCATTCACTAAAGCAATTGAAAATCAGGTCAGGAATCTGTAAAAGAAATGACTGGCAGACCTGGCATTTGTCAAAGCTGGTAATAAGCTTGATTGCAGCAGGAAAAGTTCTATATTAGGTTTTCCATTTTGCTAAAGCAGGTCAAATTATTCCTTACGCTGGCAATTGAAAGAAAAATAGTACGTTTGACTCGAAGTTTACTGGAACGGATTTCAGATCTAAACCAATAAAGATTTCTTTTCATGCTTGTGCTGATAAAATTGATCCGTGAGAGTCTGGTGTTTGCTCTTGGCGCCATCGTTGTGAACAAGGTCAGGACGCTGCTTTCGCTGCTTGGCATTACCATCGGGATATTTTCGGTTATCTCCGTTCTGTCGGTTTTCGATTCGCTGGAGAGAAGTATCCGTGAGAGCCTCGACGACCTGGGCTCCAACGTTCTCTTCGTTCAGAAATGGCCCTGGATGATGGGTGGCGGCGATTATCCCTGGTGGAAATATGTGAACCGCCCCGAACCATCGGTGCATGAGATGGAAGAGATACATCGCCGGAGCAATGTCTCAGATGCCTCAGCCATAATGTTCGATTTCAGCCGCCCGCTGAGCTTTAGGAACAATACATACGATGAAGTAACGATCATGGCTGTTTCGCATGAGTACGAAAAAGTAATGTCGGTTGATATAAAGGAAGGCAGGTACTTCACCCGGCTCGAATCTTCCGGGGGGCGCAATGTGGCTATTATCGGTTCGAAGATCGCCGAAGAGCTTTTCCCCGGGGCCGATCCTTTGGGGCAGACATTCAAAATCTCCGGTCAAAAAGCCGATGTTATTGGTGTATTGAAACCCCAGGGCGCCGGAGCATTTGGCAATTCGAGTGACGAACAGGTGATTATCCCGGTTAACTTTGCCCGCAACTTCGTCAACATACGCGACATGGGCACCACCATTCTGGTGAAGGGGAAGCCCAAAGTTTCCAACGAGCAGCTGATGGACGAGATAACCGGTATTATGCGCTCGTTGCGAAAGCTGAAGCCCGGCCAGGAGAGCAATTTTGCTCTCAATGAGGTGAGCGTCATCAATCAGGGGCTGCAGGCTTTTTTCAGCGGGCTGGCGCTCATCGGCTGGATTATCGGGGGTTTTTCTTTGCTGGTTGGTGGTTTCGGAATTGCCAACATCATGTTCGTTTCGGTGCGGGAACGAACCAATATCATAGGAATTCAGAAAGCCATCGGAGCCAAAAACTATTTTATCCTCCTTCAGTTTCTTTTCGAAGCCGTATTCCTGTCGCTGCTTGGAGGTATCATCGGTCTGCTCCTGATTTACATCGGTACGCTTGCCTTTCAGGATGCGATGTCGTTCCCGTTGATCCTCTCCTCCAAAAACATAACCATCGGGCTGGTCATTTCAACCATCATAGGGCTTGTATCAGGATTTGTACCAGCATGGGTGGCAGCCCGTCTCGATCCGGTGGAGGCTATCCGTTTTGGCGTTTGATGTTTTCACCTATCCGGGATAATGTTACGGTTCTAAATTTTCTGTCAACTCAAATATTTGATTAAAAACAGGTTAGAATCTGGTGTAGCGAATTTGACATTAATTTGAAGAAAAATAATCCGTGGGTTAGCCTGATTATTTCTATTTTTACGAAAAAAATTAATTAATGGATAAGCGATGGATTCTCAAAGAAAGAGGTGACCCGGAAATAGTACAGCAGCTCTCCCGCGAATTGAATATCAATACTTTACTTGCGACCCTCCTCTACCAGAGAGATGTACACACGTTCGAGGATGCACGTTCGTTTTTCAGGCCAAAACTCTTGCAACTGCATGATCCTTTCCTGCTGAAGGATATGGACAGGGCTGTTCACCGAATTGAGAACGCGATCCGGCACCACGAAAAAATTCTGGTTTATGGCGATTATGACGTTGATGGTACGACTGCCGTGGCTTTGGTGTACACTTTCCTTAAATCATTGTACCGCGAAGTGGACTTTTATATCCCCGACCGTTATTCGGAAGGGTATGGCGTTTCCAAAGCCGGTATTGATTATGCCCGTGAAAACAAATTCAGCCTTATTATTGCACTGGATTGCGGCATTAAAGCAGTGGAGAATATCGCTTATGCCGGTGATTATGGAATAGATTTTATTGTTTGCGACCATCACCGTCCAGGGGATGAACTACCTGATGCCTATGCCATTATTGATCCCAAACGTAACGACTGCCACTACCCTTACGACGAGCTTTCAGGCTGCGGTCTCGGGTTTAAGCTGGTGCAGGCATTCTCCAAAAAAAATCACATGCCTTTCAAAAGGCTGGAGAAATATCTTGACCTTGTAGTGGTGAGCATTGCTGCTGATATCGTTCCGATAACCGGCGAAAACCGGATACTTGCCTATTACGGGCTGAAGTTGATGAACTCCAACCCGCGGCCGGCTTTCACTGCAATACTGCACTACAGCAACATCAAGAAAAAGAATGAATTTCAGTATGTTGAGGAGGAATTTGCTTTTAACCGTAAACTCACCATCAGCGACCTGGTGTTTCTGATCGGTCCGAGGATCAATGCTGCCGGACGCATGGAGAGTGGCCGAAACTCAGTGGAGTTGCTCATCAGCAACACCATCGAATCGGCAGTCGAAAAAGCCGAGCAGATAAACCAGTTCAACACCGAACGGCGTAACCTCGATACGCAGATCACCCAGCAGGCAATGGATTTGATATCCCGCGACCCGGATTTTCATAAAAAGCGCGCTACCATCGTTTACAACCCCGACTGGCACAAAGGGGTTCTGGGTATAGTGGCCTCAAGGCTTACCGAGCATTTTTACCGCCCCACCATCATCCTTACCAAGGCCAACGGGCTGATTACCGGCTCGGCCAGATCGGTTAAGGACTTTGATATTTACAATGCCATTGACCAGTGCTTCGATCTTCTGGAACATTTCGGCGGCCATAAATATGCGGCTGGTTTGTCCATCAGACCAGAGAATTTTGATACTTTTAGGGAGCGTTTCGAAAACATCGTGGCCAATACCATCGAAGAAAGAATGAGGGTACCGGAGATTGAAATTGACGCCAAAGTCAGACTGACAAGCATATCCACCAAGTTTTACAAAATACTGAAACAATTTGCCCCGTTCGGCCCTGAAAATATGGCGCCCATCTTCATGACCGAAGGCGTGGTGGATACAGGTTTTGCCTGTGTAGTTGGCAAAAATCACTTGAAGTTGAGTGTTATCCATCCCGATATTTCAGGCTTTCCACTGGCTGCAATAGCTTTTCAGCAGGGTGATAAACTGGGGATTGTGCAGAGTGGCCGCCCGTTTTCGATTTGCTACCATATCGAGGAGAATGAGTGGAACGGGCATGTGTCGTTGCAGTTGAACATCAAGGATATCAAACCACTTGCACCCGATTGGGAAAGGATGGATTATTAACCGGATTGAATTGTTCGGCGTTTGACGCTCACGAATTAATTCAACTTTCAACCTTCAACTTTCAACCTTCAACTTTCAACTTTCAACCTTCAACTTCCTCCGTCCAACTCACTTTTACCCGCTGCCTGCCTCACTAAAGTAGCATGTAATAGTTCATCAGCGTGCGGATCATCAGCACAACTCCGAATCCAATCAGCAGCACACCAACAAAATGGTTGAGCCTGCGGATAATAACAGGTTTCATATAATTTTTAATTCCTTTGGCAATCAGTACTTTAACGATGTCGGTGAATAATATTGCGAACAATGTTCCACTGAAAAATAAAGTGGCTGCACCGGTTTCTTCTCCGTAATTGGACGTTACCCCCACGGTAAGACCCATCCAGAAAAGCCACACAAACGGATTGGTGATGTTCAGAAAAAAGCCTTTTAAAAGGTATTTGAAACGATTGGATTCAACCGTAATTATCGTATCCCCGTTTTCGGTTGTTTTGACTTTGCGGGTGAATGCAACAATTCCATAGCTTATCAGAATCATGCCGCTGACAAAGCCAAAAACCAGGCGATGACTGTCATCGTTAAGGATTTTAATTGCCCCGAGAAAACTCATAAAAACCAGGGCAACGTCGCTGAGAAAAATCCCTACAGCGAGCATGGTTCCCGATCTGAAACCGTTGTGAATACTGGTTTGTATAAGCGCAAACAGAGCCGGGCCAAGCAACACTGCCAGGGTTAATCCAACTATTGAGCCTTCGATGAATGGGTTCATTTTCGGTTAGCCTGGTTTAAACCGGATTTAGTGCGACGAAAAGTTTTGGATATAGCTTTCCCACTCTTCGAGCTGCTTTGCCCTGATCACACGCGGGAACTTGTTTTGCGCTCCCTCTTTGCCATGATCGCGCATCCACTGGTAAAATACTTTGGTGGGCAAAACCTCCACAAAGATCTCCTTTATGGCCTCGATGCGTTCAACCCGGTAGTCGTCGTTCAGGATTTTGAGGTTGTTGTCTATAATATCGCGGGCGGTTTCTGGATTCAGCTCATCATCGGTACCGACAAACCATTTGTGTGCGAACATCGAGCCGTGTTTGATCCCGGCAACGGTAAACTCTCTGACGGTGATGTTCAGCTCATGGCTCATCATCTCCACCGCCCGGTTCATATTTTCCACCGAAAGATGTTCTCCGCAAAGGCTCAGGTAATGTTTTGTGCGTCCGGTGATGCGGATCTCATGGAGTTTTTTTGAAGTGAATTTTATCGTGTCGCCAATCAGGTAACGCCATGCGCCGGCGTTGGAACTAATCAGAAGTGCGTATTCCTTTTCCTCTTCTATCTGGTTGAGCGTTAGTGCTTCGGGATGGCTTCTGAGGTTGCCTTCTTCATCGAAGTTGTTGTTGTTGAAGGGGATAAATTCGAAGAAAAGACCTGTATCCAGAGACATCTGCATCGAGTCCACATGCGGTCGTTTCTGGTAGGCGATGAATCCTTCGGAGGCGAGATAGGTCTCCATGTAGATCAGCGGCTTGCCCAAAAGACGCTCGAAACCTTTAACGTAAGGGGCAAACGAAACGCCGCCATGCACGTAGATACTCAGGTTGGGCCAGATTTCATGAATGTTTTTAAGGCTGTAGCGCTCGATAACCTTTTCCAGAAGAATTTGCAGCCAGGCCGGCACCCCAACTATCACCCCGATGTCCCAATCCTTTGCACGCCTTACAATCTCTTCCAGTTTCACCGTCCAGTCGCGCTCCTTGGAAATACGCCGGCCGGGTTTGTAAAAAAACTGGAACCAAAAAGGAATATTTCCTGTGGTAATTCCCGAAAGATCACCGGCATAATAACTCCCGTTGAATTGCAGGTGCGTGCTTCCGCCAAGCATCAGAATACCTTTTCCTTTTTCGAAAAATTCGGGAGGGAAATTGTACTGCGCCAGCGAAAGCAACTGCCTGACGCTCGTTCGCTGAATTGACCGCAGCACGTCGCCGGTAACCGGTATGTATTTGCTGGAGGCTTCCGAAGTACCCGAGCTGAGAGCGAAATATTTGACTTTCCCCGGCCATGTAACGTATGGCTCTCCATTTTGAGAGCGGTACCACCATTTGCTGAATATCGAATTGTAATCAAACACCGGAACCTGCTGCTGAAAAGCCTTAACCATGTCGCCCGACCGGATGATTTCGGGGAAGTTATGAGCTTCACCAAAATGAGTAAACTGTGCTTTGCGGAGCAGGCTCTTCAGAACTGCCTGTTGTGCTTTCCAGCCATCGAAACTCTTCTGGTTCTCGCTCACACTCAGGCTTCTGAGCTCGATGGCGCGTTTTATGATAGATCCTATGATTGGCAATGCGGTTAGGTATTGATTATTTTTGCAAACGTAAACAAAAACCTGATATTTCGATCAGATTAATGTTGCCTGAGAAGCTTTTTCTACCCAAAATGGCATGTTTGTTGAACTATTGCTCTATCAAATTTTCTGATTATGAAAACTTTAAACATCTTGTACTTTTTTCTCTTTCTGATTGTAGCTCCGCAGGTTATCAATGCACAGGATCAGATCATCAAACGCAACCAGGAGATAATTTCCTGCAAAATCAAGGAGATCGGGTCGGCAGAAATCAAATACACAATGACAGATTATTCACCCGATGTCATCTTTTCGATCGAAAAGGATAAGGTGAGCAAAGTGATTTTTGAAGATGGCAAAGAGTTGACATTCAATGTGTCTATGACCGATCCGGGAAATTATGAAGGTCAGTTTAACAATGCAGTGAAGGCGGATTTCATCGCACCGCTTACGGGAAATTTCACAATTAGCTACGAGCGCAGCCTGAAGGTGAGCCGGAGCATCGAAGCTACTTTGGGCATAATCGGACTGGGCATTGACCCCAACGACAATAACCCGGCGGGTGTTTTCACCAAATTCGGCTATAAATTCATTAAAGATCCCGATTTTTATCTCCAGGGAATGCGCTATGCACACATCCTCAAAGGTGGCTATTTTAAACCTGAAATAGCCATTGCTGCTTACTCCCGCGATTTCGAAGAGTACGACTATACCAAACCTCCGGGACAGGAATACTATGTGGAAAGAAAGGACATCTTTTCGGTAGCTTTGCTCCTGAATTTTGGTAAACAATGGGTGGTTGACAACTCCTTCCTGGTTGACTTTTACAGCGGAATAGGATATGGTTTCGACAACAATGACGGCGGCTACCACTATGGATATTCCACAGCCAGCAGCAACGTCCCCATCACTTTCTCGGCTGGTTTGAAAGTGGGCTGGCTTTTCAAATAGTTTAATCCCTGTAAACAGACCCAGCCCGGTGACTTGTATGCCCTCATTGATCTTGATGAAATTTGGGTGATGATTATCAATCACTCCTTTTATTTGCTACTTTTGAGGCCTTAAATTTTGCTTACCTATGGAAATAATTAAGACTGAAATTCAGGATCTGCTGATCATTAAACCCCGCGTATTTGAAGATGACCGGGGATATTTTTTTGAGTCTTACAACCGGCAGAACTTTTTAGCGCAAGGCATCGAAGCTACGTTTGTTCAGGACAACGAATCGCGTTCGATGAAAAACGTACTGCGCGGATTGCATTTTCAAAAGCCTCCGTTCAGCCAGGGAAAGCTGGTTAGAGTGATGCGTGGTTCGGTGCTTGACGTGGCAGTGGATTTGCGCCGCAATTCCCCCACTTACGGCAAATGGGCATCCATTGTGCTCACCGACAAGAACAAATGGATGTATTGGATACCGGAAGGATTTGCCCACGGATTTCTCACCCTCGAAGACAACACCGTCTTCTTTTACAAATGTACCAATGTTTACAATCGTGATGCCGAGGGCAGCATCCGATGGGACGACCCCACGCTTAATATTGACTGGGGAAAGTTTGAAAAGCCCATCCTGTCAGACAAAGACATGAATGCGCCCCTGTTTTCAGATTTTGTAAGCCCTTTCTGAAAGTTTACAAATATTAATTCACCTCCCTGCGTTATCAGTTTATACTAACCCCAAATTAAACTGTATGTCAACCTTAAAAACCCTGTGGATTGTTTTTGGTCTGCTGACCATAATTCTGCTTAATGTTTTTCTTTTTCAGGCATTTAGCGGAAAAGAAACCCCTTCCGATGAAACCATAAAGCCATTTGAAAAGATGCAGATGCCGCCGGTTTACAATGTAGTTATTCCCGAAAAGCTGGCCTTCTGCAACGAGCCGGTTCCCATTGATATGTTCCTGGTGAGGGAGTTTCTGGATCGTGAACTCACCTCCAACACCTATTTTCACTCCTCCACGATCATGCTTTTCAAGCGCGCAAATCGCTGGTTTCCCATTATTGAACCAATCCTTGCCGAACAAAAGATCCCTAACGATTTCAAGTACCTCGCCCTGATTGAGAGCAGCCTCGAAAATTCGGTTTCTCCGGCCGGTGCTGCCGGTGTTTGGCAAATACTGGCTGTCACAGCCCGTGAGTATGGCCTTGAGGTGAACGATGGCATTGATGAGCGCTATCACCTCGAAAAGGCTACCGTAGCTGCCTGCAAATACCTCAGGAGTTCTTATGAGAAATTTGGAAGCTGGACGCTGGCTGCTGCCGCCTACAACACTGGCAATGCACGCATCACCAAATCACTGTCGGAGCAGCGTGTTGACAATTATTACGATCTGTTTCTCAACCAGGAAACGGCCCGTTACATCTTCAGGATACTGGCTGTTAAGACGATTTTCGAAAATCCGCAGCAATATGGCTATTATATGGATAGGAGAGAGTTTTTCCCGCCAATTCCCACCCGCACGGTCGAAGTGACCCAAACCATCCCAAGCCTGGTTGACTTTGCCAGGGAGCACAAAATAACCTACAAAGTGCTCAAATATTTCAACCCCTGGCTCAGACAGGAAACTCTTCCCAATGCTTCAAAACGAACGTACCAAATCAAAATCCCGCTCGAGGGTTATACCAATTACTCAAAACTTTGGGAAGCAGAGCAGTAGGATAAGTATGATTTCAATTTTTTAAAAGATAATCGCCCAGATTCTTTACCTTCAGTTGCCTTGTGAATTCTTCAGGGCTCAGATTGCTCTCAACCTGCACTGAAATAGTTTCACCTGTCAGTAGATGAAAAAAGTTATTGCTGAAAACTGCATGACTCTCCGTTAACCACAAATGAACAAAAGCGGCAAATTCGTCCGCAGATACTTTGATCTCAAAACCGTCTCCTTTCGTATTGATATCCAATGTTATAGCGCTCTCTGGCAATTCGAGTTCGCCAAACCTTGAAAAGAAATAGTTGCTTTGATAAGTCCGAAGGGAGTCGCTGAAAGTAGCAGTCAGAAAGCATTTTGCCGGGTCGAAACCTCCGGGAATTGTGGTCTTGCTGAACGATAACAGCTCGTTGCTGCTGTTGGCAGGGATGGTGGTCATTTTCTCATAGTTCCAGAGTTGGTTACCCTTGAAATCTTTAAGCGTTAGTTCAAATTTCCCGCTAACAGCCGCAATCCTGTCAGAAACCAGGAAGACCGAACCGGAGTCCTCCTTCATCACCACCGAAACCAGGACGTCGTCATAACCCTCTCTCACAGCATATTGCAGCGCTTTCCGGTTGCCATGGAAATCGGTTCCCGACCAGCTGGTTACAGGCCAGCAGTCGTTGAGCTGCCAGTACAAAGTTCCCATGCAGCGGGGTTTTGCGCGCCGGTGAGCATCAATTGCCATACGGATTCCTTTTGCCTGCACAATCTGACCGAAATAAATCAACTCCTCCAGTGTTTTCGGGAACAGCCTCTCTCTTTCGAGGTAGATGCTTATGCTTTCGTAGCCTACGGGATGTTTCTGGTGACAGCGCAATTCGCGAGAGTAAAGGGTATCGGCCTCCTCAGGCTGAAATGACCGTATGGTGGAAAGGGCCGGCGGCGCCTGGAAACCGTATTCACTCATAAAGCGAGGAACTTTTTCGAGATAGATTTCAAAGGGCTGCCTTCCCCACCAAACTCCCCAGTAGTGGGCATTTCCGTCAGAAAGGCTCTCCTTGCGCCCCCAGCCGTGAACCGGCGAAGTGGAGAGATAGAACCGTTGTGGGTCATGAGTTGTAATGGCGCCGGGTAACACCTGGTGAAAGATCTTTTTATATCCTTCCCAGATCGCTGCGGAATCTTCTGCCGACATATTGTATTGCTTTTGCCAGCCCCAGTTGTGCCAGCCTTCGTCCGACTCGTTGTTGCCACACCAAAGCGCCAGACTCGTGTGATTGCGCAGCCTTTGCACCTGATGAATGGCCTCCTGCTTTACATTTTCCACAAAAGCCTCATCGCCGGGATACATGGCGCAGGCAAACATAAAATCCTGCCAGACCATGATCCCATTCTCGTCGCAAAGCCGGTAAAATTCGTCATCCTTGTAAATACCGCCACCCCAGACCCTTAGCATGTTCATGTTCGATTCCACTGCCAGTTTCACAAGCTTTTCATAATCATCAGCTTGCACCTCCGTAACAAAACTATGCGGCGGAATGATGTTGGCACCTTTTGCAAAAACATTTTTACCATTCAGCCTGATATAGAGCGATTTGCCAAATTCATCCTCTTCCCTGACCACTTCCAGCGTGCGGATACCAAAATCCATATTTTTTGTCCACAAATAACCGGAGGAGGTTTTTAATTCAATTTCCAGCCGATAGAGATGTGCATCACCAAGTCCATTGCACCACCACAATTCCAGATCTTCAATTGCGAACGAAAACGCATGCTCGCCCGTAATGGTTGACAATTGTAAATGCTGTTGCAGATATCGCTCCCCGGTTTCGCGGTCGGTGATGGTAAGCGTGGCTTTTTCATCAATTGCAGAACTAACCGACATATTCAGCATCAATTCGGCTTTTTCATCAGTAACTGAGCTGGTAAACAAATGTAAATCGCTGATCAGATGATTTTTCCAGGATTTAAGATAAACCGGTTTCCAGATGCCGGCCGTGATGAATTTTGGCCCCCAGTCCCAGCCAAAATGATAAGCCGCTTTGCGGGCAAATACCCACCTTCCACCTGGAATAGGGTAGGGGTAAGCGGCAGAATCAGCAAGGAAACGGTTTTCGGCTGAGGAGAACTTTATTTCTAAAAGGTTTTCGCCATGCTGAAGAAGTGTTTTACAATCCACCTCCCACTTGCGGAACATATTATTGGCCACCAGTATGGACTTCCCGTTCAGCATAACTTCGGCATAGGTGTCAAGTCCTTCAAAAACCAGGAGAATGTGCTCGTTGGAAAGTAACGCTTCATCAACTTTGAAAGATTTCCTGTAAATCCAGTCAGAAGCACCGATCCATTGCAGCTCCTTTTCGTTGCAACCATAATACGGGTCGGCAATCGCACCGTTTTTCAGCAGATCGGTGTGCACGGTGCCCGGTACCTTTGCCGGCAGCCACTTCTGTTCTTGTGCATCCAATTTTTTAAATTCCCAGCCATCATGAAGCAGGATCGTTTCTTCAAGAGGTTCTTCCCCGGCCGAGCAGGAAATCAGGAAAGTCAATAGAAGGTAAAACAGATTTTTCATGATCGAAATTTTACAATTGTAATTCATCAAATTAACGCCAACATGACGAAGAAAATAAAATGCAATCACAGCAGGGCAAATCGGTGTTCATTGGTGATCTTGAAAAAAATTCAGTGAAGATCATTTTCATTTATAAATTGCTTCTCGTGCTTTCTAATGTGTCCCGCTGTGCCTATTGTGGTGAAAAACAAAAGTATCTATTTTCAAACGACCACCTATTCAATATCACAGAGGTTTGTTGGAATCTTATGGGTTAGATGAATTCCCGTACTTTTGCTGAAGCCCTTCCCGAAGGGTGATGAAAGAATCCATTTTTTTTCAAAAAAGTTATGACATTAAAAAAAATCCACCCGCTCCTGCTTGTTTTGCTGATGACTGCGCTGATGGTTACCGGTCAGCAAACCGGCAACATTGTAGCCTATTTCGGCCAGGAAAAGATCGAAACTACCAGCGAAGGCACTGTAATTCATCATTTTACAAAAGGTTATGCACTGAAGGATGTTTTCCCGGGGGGAATGCTCTTTACAGGCCGCGATTTCGTTGCCTGGCAACTGGCTTCCGGTAATTTTAAATCCCCGGAATTAAAACCTGACAAAATGATGAATGTTGGCGGTAATGACATTTCGCTTAGCTGGCAACCTATCGAGGCCGATTCGTCAGGCAAATTCACCGGCGGAATGCAGCGCGCTTACCTCTACACCAGTTTTATTGCTGAAGATGAAATGACAGTTTTGCTTGATGCCACCGGCCATACACGGGTTTTTGTCAATGGCTTTCCGCACGAAGGCGACCACTACGATTACGGCTACACCCTGATTCCCGTTTCACTCAGGAAGGGACTGAACGAGTTCATATTCACCCCCGGCAGGTTTGGCAGGGTTAAAGCAAAGCTGGTCAAACCCGGCAAATCAGTGATGTTTTCTACAAGGGATATGACGCTGCCCGGCATCATCCGTGGCGAAGCCGGAGAAAAATGGGCTGCCATAAGGGTGCTGAATACCACCGAAAATGACCTCACCGGACTGTCCATCACCTGCCAGCTCGAAACAGGCGAAAAGGCTGATTTTGAAACTGGTAACATCATCTCTCTTACCACACGCAAATGCCCTTTCAAAATTCCGTCACCAAACTCAGTTCCAACTTCCGACACCATAGTTGCCCGGCTTATTTTGAGTGATCGGTATGGAAATCTTCTCGACTCCGCCACCATCACACTCAAAAATCAGCAAGCTGACCGTCACCACGAGCGAACCTTCATCAGCAGCATAGATGGCAGCGTGCAGTATTACAGCGTTGCTCCATCGCTCTCCACCGAAAAGGGACAGGCCTTTGTACTTTCGACACATGGCGCTTCGGTGGAAGCAACCAACCAAACCCGCGCTTACAAGCAGAAAGACTGGGCACATATCGTGGCGCCCACCAACCGGCGGCCTTTTGGCTTCAACTGGGAGGAGTGGGGCAGGATGGATGCCCTGGAGGTGATGATTGACGCCCTGAGGTACTACGACACCGACCCACACCGCCGCTACCTCACCGGTCACTCTATGGGTGGGCATGGCTCGTGGTTCCTCGGCGCTACCTATCCCCACCTCTTTGCCGCCATCGGCCCATGTGCCGGCTACCCCGATATCATCACCTACCGGCGGGGTTCCGATTCAACTTCTCTCTCCAGCCCGCACTTTGCCATGATCCAGAGAGGAGCTGCTTCCGGACGTACTGAAACGCTGGCACGCAACTACCTACAGTCCGGTGTTTATGTGCTGCATGGTGGCGCCGATGAAGTGGTTTCGCCGCAGTTTGCCAGAGGAATGCGCAACCAGTTGGGCGGATTTCACAACAACTTCTGCTACTACGAGTACCCAGGCGGTTCACACTGGTATGGCGACCACAGCATGGACTGGCCGCCGCTGTTCGACTTCCTGCGTCAAAATAAAATCCCTAAAACCAACGAAGTAAAACAGATAGAATTCAGGACAGCTTCACCCGGCGTGTCGGCTACCAACTACTGGATCAGGATCAACCGGCAACAAAAATGTTATGAGATTTCATCGGTGAGTTTCCAGCGCTCCGGAGATACCATCAGCGGAACAGCAACCAATGTTGAATCTTTATCTTTCCTGATTTCAAGAATTGATTTTGAAGGGAATCCAGTGGTTAAGATGGATGGCAAATCCTTTTCTGGGAAAAAAAGCAACGACCTTATCCTCGAACAAGATGCCAATGGCTGGAAGGAGGTTCCTGCTCTTGACCTCAAAGCTAAACACCCAGCACGCTACGGTGGTTTCAAACTGGCTTTCGACAGGCAGATGCTCTTTGTCTATGCCACCGGCGGATCACCGGCAGTAAATGAATGGTATAAAAACAAAGCCCGTTTCGATGCCGAAACCTTCCTTTACCGGGGCAACGGATCAATAGACATCATACCCGACACCCTCTTTTCGCCGGAAAAGTTCCCGCAAAGGAACATCATCATCTACGGAAATGCCAGTAACAACAAAGCCTGGAACCAGCTTCTGGAAAACTCGCCGGTGCAAGTTTTTGATGGAAGAATTTTATTTGGCAGTGAAGAGCTGAAAGGCGAAAACCTGGGAACTTACTTCCTTTATCCCAGGGCTGATGACGACTTTGCAAGTGTGGGCGTGGTAAGCGCCACCGGCATCGAAGGAATAAAAGCCACCTTCGCCAACGACTACTTTTCCGGTATAACCGGTTTCCCCGACCTGCTGATTTTCAACACGAAACTGCTTAACCATGGCGCCGACGGAATGATCGTTTCCGGATTTTTTGGAAATCAATGGGATGTTGAAACTGGTGAATTTGTCAGAACCTGGCCATAGTCTGTAATCTCTCAGTCCCGCAGTCTCCCTATCTCTGATTCTCTCAGTCCCCAATCACCCAATTATCCCGAATATCAATCCCAATGGGAGTTAGGTTTTATTCTGATCGCCTACAGCGAACTGGTGCGGTACCAGGTAGCTTCCTCCAGAATAACACTGTATTTGTAGCCGGCGCCAAAGTCCTTATCCGTGCTCAATATACCCTCAAAAGTCAAAACATCTCCAACCTCGAAATCTACTGGCATGGCCGATGTCACCGTCAGGTCAAAATTACCCCCGCTTTCCGTTCCATCCTGTATGTGAATCCAGTTACGCTTCATGATGCTTTTGCTGATTTTTACCACCTGGCCATTCACAATCACTTTTTTGCCGCTGAGCGATGTCTTGTTGCTGAAAATCTCTGCAATCGTTTTTCCGTTTTTGGCTGGCTCAACTTTAATACCTTGTTGCGCGTCTGTTTTAGTATGATCATGCTGGGCAGCGCTTGTCTTTACTTGTTTACTTCCGTGGTTGATATCAGCGAAATCCTGTATAAACATTACCGAATCAAAAACTCTGCCCAGCTGCTCACTTTCGAAATCCTTCATCACCATCCCTTCCACATAAACATAGGTTTTGCCTATTTCCACAGGCCGGGCGGTGATGGCTGCCCAGAATACCTTGCCCTCATTGTCAAGTTTCACATAAGTGTATGTGCCTGCATCAATAAATTCGAGCACTTTCGCCATGTGTTTGTTGGCCATATCCATTTGCTTCATGATTTCGTCAAGCTTTTGCTCTTTATCAGATGTGGTGCTGGTTTGGTTATTGCAGGCCGATAAAATTGCCACTATCAGCATAATCAGGAATGTAAGTCTCATAATTTTTAAATTTGGTAATAGTAACAACTCAATGTTACTTTTGTCAGTACCAGAGACTTTTTTCTTTCGATACAACCAACGAAATTTCAGCCCTTGATCCCAAATATCTCCATACTCTTGGGGCTGAGCCGAAGGCATAACCGGTGGCTTCGACAAGCTCAGCCACCGTTGATTGACAAGCTCAGCCACCGTTGAATGGCTTTCCCTCGTTCAAAGGTATTCCTTCGGAATGGGCAGGCTTCCCCTTCAACTCCTCAACCCTTGCCTCTGCGAGCGAAGCGACGCAGACTCACCCCATTTCTCCTCTTAACCTAAACTTAACACAAGATTAACACTACCTTAAATACCCGGTAGCGAGGCACAGGCTATTTTTGCCAAAATTTAAATCATGAAAAAAATACTTTTCCTTATAAGTCTTTTTATTGCTGGAACACTTGCAGCCAATCTTCCCGGTGAAAAAACCGCCAGTCCTGTTTCAGGAACCCTTAACGCTCCGGCCATGACAATCTCCCTGACGGGCAGTGTCCTCGATAAGGAAACCGGCGAAAGCCTTGCCGGCGCCAGAATCCAAATTATTGAAACAGGTGACGAAATTTTCACCGACATTCTGGGCAATTTCACTATTGCAGCCCCTGCATCCGGAGCCTATACGCTCAAGGTAAGCTACATTTCCTACCAGGAGCAGGAATTAACCTGCAAGCCAGAAAAAAATGTGGAGGAACGGGTCATTTCCCTGCTTCCCCTTTAATCAGCGTCTCATCATACAAACTTTATATCCCTCAACCGGCGCTTCAAAAGCCCGGTTTTTTTATATCTGCTTAAATTTGGATATCCCCCTTTCAAACCTGTCTCAGCAAATGTGAAACTCTCCTTTGTGCTCGAATCACCGTCGGCTTTATCTGTGGCAATCTTCAACCTGATCGGGACTAAGGTGAGAGAGGTTACCTGTTCGCAATTTTTACAAGGAGAAAATCAGCTTGAAATTCCGACCGATGACCTGCCGGAAGGGAATTATTGTTTGCGGGTAACATTTGCCGGAGGTGTGGCAACCCAAAAACTCGTTGTTGTCAGATAGTAATTGAAGATTTACAAAAACGTTGGTCTGCTTCTTTGGATTAAATCAAGAAAAAAGCAGAAAAGAAATTGTGCTATAACGCATGTTCGATTGGCAAATAATCAACACTTAAACGGGTTGGTAAGGGTTGACTATTACACCTCAAAGCAAACCGGGCAGTCCCGCAACCCACAAGGCTAAACGGAACTGACCGGCTTGTTAGCTCATCAATACTTCACCAGCCTTTTGGCAAATGGTGCTTTAATCATCATATTGCTGGCGCACTCTCAACCTGATTGTAGGTAAAACTGCCAGGCTCAGTTTGGTTCCGGGCGTGTTCTATAGTCATGCTTACTAAATTGCCATCTTTATCCAGCTCGATCAGCACATTTTCGTTCAGGTCTTTTGTAACGGCAATCTCGCGATTGCTGAAATTAACCAAAAGAGTGTCTGTATCTTTGAAATAGGTGATTTTCATAATCTATTTATTAAAGTCTCTATCAAAAAACGCATTATGAATAGTTAGATTATCCTCAAGCACCACAACACGCAAGTATTTTCCTGCCTCTTCAATAAAAGCCCATCTTCTGAAGCGTCCGTCTTCCTGAATGTGCTCAAACTCTGGATTTTCAACAACCTGCCTTATCCATTCTATTTTGATCTGCTTTCGGTCAGGCCGCTCCCTTGTATGCTGAAAATAATCAGTGAACTTCATGCTGCGAAATTAGAATAAAACAATTATCACGAATTACTTCCCCTCTTATGCTAAAGGATTACTATCATCAATACTTCACCAGCCTTTTGTTAAACGGCTGCCCGTCCATCTCTACTTTCAGAATGTAAACTCCGGTTGCGAGGCTGCTGATATCCACATGGGTCTCTCTGTCTGTAATCACTTTGCTTAACATGAGCTGACCACTAGCATTGAATATTTCCATCCTACCAACCGAAAAGTCAACACCAGGAAGCACCAGCAGAAATTCCTCTTTCGCCGGGTTGGGAATGATCCGGATTTGATCCTGCAACGATGAAATCCCGATTCCGGTGGCCGACATTTTGATTTCGCTGATCGCTGAAAGGCCATTGGTAGCAAAGAAAGGATCGTGAATGGGCATTGATTTGTCAAAAACCACCTCCAGATCGAACTCCTCATCATTTGCAGGTCTGTAAAGCCTGAACGCCAACGGTTCGTCTTCGCTAAAACCATCTTTCGCGGTGGTTGTGGGATCGTTGCCAAAGAGGGTGATGGCGGTGCTTTCGCCCTGCCAGATGCCCAGCCCGCTGCATTTGCCATCTTGGTCAAATACGCCGATAACATCTCCCTCAAGCAGCAGGTCACCGGCAACGCTTACCGGCAGCGCCACAGCATGGGTGGATGCGGTGGGTGGGGTTAGGGGCCATGGTGTTAACCCTGACAGGGTTTCAAACCCTGTCAGGGTTGGAACAACAACATTTTTGATTCCACCACACTCCGGAAACTCAATCTCCCCTGCGCTGCCCATCATTACAAAGTAGGCTTTGCCGGGTTGCAGCCCGCCCAGCGTGTTGATGCCCATTGAAGGCCAGTAAAGGTTCCAGCCGGCAACTTCCTTCACTATCACCAAATCTTTGCCTGCAAACAGCGCCTCCACATCCACCGCACACTCGCTCAATACCGAGATCAAATTCCAGCCGGCTGAAAGTTGCAGCGTTTTGTTGGTTTCTCTAGTACCGGTAATCGTCAGTTCAGTTGCATTGGCCATTTTAATTTTGTAGCCATCGTGGGTGTTCCAGTTGCCGATGGTGTTGGTACCGGAACCAGGGTAATAATATCCGGTTAATGACTGTAAGATTGTCAAGTTGGGTATAACTGGGAGAAACAAAGTCTCAACATTTTTTACAGTCGGATTGATGAATGAAGATAATCCTGACCAGCCTTGAATGATTGGTATTATTTGTTTAGACAGGGCAAAAGGAGTTGCTGAAAGATAATTAGAGTAAGGGCTTTCATTCCCAACCACATCCACCGCTGTCACTGCAAAATAGTAGGTTGTGTCATTGAATAAGCCATAAACCAGGCTGGTTGTGTCTGTGCCCAAAAACAAAGGTGAAGGCAGTCCCCAAACTGTGTGGATACCATTAAATGGTGGAATTGTATCTGTATCAAAGTATAGCTTATACCCAGCCAGGTCGCCCTCCTGATTTGCGAGCCATTTAAGTTCAACAATCGTACTGTCGGCTAAAACGGCCATTAGAACTGGTGCAGCAGGGGGTATAGTATCGGTGAAAATAACCTCCGTAAAGGCGCTGGCCGAACCTTTTATACTGAATGCCGAAACTATTGCCTTACCACCTATATGGCTTGAACAAAGTTCGAATTGCAACCGTTGATTAAGGGCTGCAACCTGAATACCATCAATTGCTGTATCAGCATCCGGGGTGATTATTTTGCCAAAGTTTGTTCCCACTGTGAATAATTCTCCATCTTTAACCGGAGTGAGGTTATTGTTGAAAATTGTATCACTAACAATCAATGAAACGGAAATACTGTCAGCATAAATACTGTCAGGTAATGCATTCAGCCCAAAAGTACCAAAAGGTGCGGCCGGAGCTAGGGTGAATAAAGAGAGATTTGTAATAGGCGCCGTAACTGTATTGTTGGTTGTATCGAGAATTCCACCTAAATAAACCCATTGATGATTGGCTTTGTCCTCCCAATACATACCGAGTGTTCCTTCATCTATGCTGTCAACTTCTGACTGGTCATAAGCAATTGTAAGCCAACAAGTATCCGGAAGATTAATTCCATAGGGTTCAAATTGGTAAAACCCTCCTATGCCATATTGCATCCCAAAAGTTTCTTCAGCTCTTCTTTTGTTGGTCTCGAATATATGACGCGAATCTTTTTCGATGTCAGTCAATTTTTTCGTCGGTTCGTTTCCATACCAGCTCCATGTTGCACATTGCAAAGAATCAATACCAAAAGGGAATGCCCCATCCGGAAAAACAATCAATGATCCGTTATCGCTGAGGTAAAAAGTAGCATCGTCTTTTCCAGGTATTAAAAATTTTATCGCCATCACAGCTAATCTTAAACCTAATGGAACTTCGTTTACAATTTTTTGCAGCGTCTCTTTATAGCTTATCGGTATTTCAGGTATTTCCGAATTGTACTGCTGTGTAATCAACGTTTTTCCCTTCACCCATTTGCCCTGCTCAACAGTCATCTTCTTCCCTTGCTCAAAACCAACGCCGGCTCCCATATTCAATGCTACTGCCGTAAGAGAAACATCCAAACTTACATCAAATGACTGTGTATGTGTGGTTTTCGTCAGTTCTTTAGAATAATCAACATTAACCGACTGATCTTTTGATGCTTGTGCATCGTAAAGAAATTCAAACACTTTATCGAGGATGTTTTTGAATGAAGAATTGTTGATGTTGATATTTGTGGCTGAGTTGTGGCTATTGCTGATCTGCTGCAACTCTTCTGTAAGATTAAGAATTGAACTTTTTATTTCTTCATCTTTAATTTCGCTTAGATCAATGGAATAGACTTGCTCCTCTTCGAATTTGGAAATGAAATTACGTCTCACAAACTTAAATTCAAGACGTTTAAGGGCATTTGTGTTTGCTTCCCTGAAAACTGAAACCTGAAGTCCTCTGGAGCTTTCAGTGTCCCAAATATTTAACATCAAGTCAAGATCACTCTTTTCCTTTTTCAAGTTCATTTTTAAACCAGCGCCAACTGATCCGGAAAATTTTCCGGAAACCCCAAAATTATATTCATGTTCATTTTCGATAAAATGATTATAGAATAATCGCGTGGCATGAGCCTCGGCGCCAACATTTCCAAAAACTCCAAGTTGTGCATTTTTCGTAACCTCAATCCCGGCAAATGCCTCCGCTGAAGCATTAATACCAACATCAAGTCCAGTTCCATCAGATGTAAAGGATTCATTTAAAGTTGATTGTCCTTCAAAAACATTTTCCAGGAAAGATAAAAACCGAATCATGGCATTATCAATTGATTTATAATTACCATCGGCAATCAGGATGTATTTTGAAACTGCCTGCCAACCGTTGATG
>Ga0209835_1000468_pt1 | contig 26637 bp, 20 predicted proteins | sample LakKivwa52mmetaG_FD_184138 | JGI IMG/M metagenome (GOLD analysis project Ga0209835, IMG submission 184138) | Anoxic lake water microbial communities from Lake Kivu, Rwanda to study Microbial Dark Matter (Phase II) - Lake Kivu water 52m metaG... | ecosystem: Environmental > Aquatic > Freshwater >... | reverse complement strand
TCGTCGTGGAACCTTCAAAACGTAGGATGTACTGGCCCTGGCACGAGAAGCGGATGTAATCGACGCCATACTGGTTGACCGTGTCGGAAAACTCCGCCGGGCAGGTGTTGAAGGCTTTGGCCTCGGCAGCCCTTGAGCGCGGCTGGTGGAGTTGGTAGGTGAAACGGCCATCGTCAACGGATGTATCGAGCAGGTAATTGGTGACAGCCCAATCCATGAACAGGTCATCTGCGCGGATGGGCTGGCCGGTGAGCGCGTCGGTCGCGTCAATCGACTCCAGCACATTGTCCACACTGTCCATGCCGTTGGCCGCGTCGCGAACCAGCGACTGGGTGGCTTCCTTGCCGAAACGCTCCAGGAAATAGGTGGTGAACAGGAAACTCGCCCCATAGTAGGGAGCGTTCTGACCGACATCGGGTCCCCAGTCCGTGAGTTGCAAGTCAGGCCGGGAGAGATAGGAAGAATCCTTGAAACCGGTGGAATAGCCATTGAGCAGGACGGCCAACTCGGAGAAACCTTCGTTAAGCCAGGTGGTTTCGTTGCGGTCTCTTCCAAAGTGAATCATGTGCTGGAATTCGTGCGCCAATACACCGTAAGTGTATGTATCAGTAAGCGGCGAGTTATCGGCGTTGAAGACGAACATTTCATGTCCGTTGGAATATTCATTGACCAGCGGGTGCAGGGCGTCTGCCGATGAGAAATATCCGGCAGTGCTGCCGCCGATGCCGCGGGCGTACAGCAGGTGGATGTGCGGATCGCCGTCGATGCCGGGGGAAGGTTCTGCCCCGAAAAATTCACGGTTGGTCGGCACCATTTTCTCGCTGAAGGCGTCTACCAGCGATTCGGCCTCGCCCTGGCTGAAGCGGACTCCCTCCTCGACCCAGAAATAGGCCACGTCGGTCTTGTAGGCCAGGCTGGCTGTCAACTGGCGGTATTCGATGGTCTGCACATTGAGCACCCAGAACTGTTTTTTCGCGCCGGTTTCAAACGGCCCCTGATGGAAAGTTTCAGGGACGCCGCATATATTCTTCAAACGGCAGGCCAGTTCGCGTGGGTCGTTTTCGGGGACGATGGTGTTTTTGAGGGTGCCCAGTGTCTCGGTGGAGATTTCATCCAATATCGGGCGGATGATAGCCGGCGAAGTGGGCGTGACCGGGTTGGCGTCGAACGGCACTGGCGAGGGGGAGTCAAAATCGTAAGCGGGCGACTCGTCGATAAATGGCGGCGTGGCCTGGCTCGCAACCCAGAACAGGCTACCGAATCCGCCAATCGCAATGGCGAGACAGCAGCAGCACAATACGATGATGACAACTGTAACAATACCGGCAGTGGTGGCAAAGAATTTTTTTTCTTGTTCCATGTTATCTCCGTTAAATGCGTTGATTTTACCCCACGCATTCATGCTACTCGTTCATCCGTTTGGGCTATCTGGAATTATGGTTCCCTGTTCTGCCCGCAGCTCAACGGCGGGCAGGACAGGGCATTAATCGCCCGATTTCAACACTTTGCGCGTGTTTGGCGAGATAATCACCCGGTCGCGACCTTTCCCCTTGGCCTGGTAAAGCGCTGCATCGACATGGTGCAGGATATCTTCGCTCTTTTCGCCATCGAAGGGATAGATAGCCACGCCAATCGAGGCGGTGATATCGATGGTATTCCCGTCTACTTCAGTTTTAAGGGCGACGAAATCGGCGCGGAGCTGCTCGGCTCGGCGCAGCGCGTCTTGCGGCGCGGTGCCGGGCAGGATGATCAGGAATTCCTCGCCGCCATAGCGGAAAGCGTAATCTCCCTGTCGGATGTGCTTCAGGAGCATTTCCCCGGATTTCGACAGCGCGACATCGCCCGCATGATGGCCGAATTTGTCGTTGATGTCTTTGAAGTGGTCCAGGTCAATCAGCATAAACGTGACCGGGTATGCGCCGCGCTGGGCGCGACTCAACTCAGTGGACATCACGTCTGCCAGGTAGTGCCGGTTGAACAAGCCGGTCAGTGCATCGCGGATGGCTTGTTCGCGCAGTTTGACTTGCAGTTCGATGATTTCGGCCAGCTTGGCCTGGAGCGACTCGTTGGTCTCGCGTAACTGGTCTTCGACGGCCTGGCGCAAGCGAATCTCCTCCCGCAATTCGATGGTGCGCTCCAATACCCTTTTTTCGAGTTCGGCGTTGATGGCGCGAATTTGCCGGATGCGCCATTGCACCCCGCCGATGAGCAACACAGCCAGGCCAGTGATGGCTACCAGCCTGAACCACCAGGTCTGCCACCAGGGCGGCAGGATTGTGATTCGCAACTGCGCAGGGGTGCGGTTCCACTGCCCGTCATTGTTGGTGGCATGAACGATAAAAGTATAAGTTCCCGGCGACAGGTTGGTATAGGTGGCCTGGCGGACGGTCCTGGGTGGCGACCAACCCTTATCGAAGCCCTCCATTTGGTAGCGATACAGGTTGCGAGAGGCGTTCTGGTAACTCAACCCGGCGAACTCGATGGTGAACACCGTTTGGTCGTGCTGGAGCGTGATGGCCTGGGTATATTCGATGGGCTGCGCCAGGATTTCACCTCCCACCTTCTGCGGCAGATTAAACAGTTCCAGCCCGGTTAAAACGGCGCGTGGTTCGTAAGGATTGTCGAAAATATCGGTAGTTTTAAAGAAATTCAGACCGTTTGGCCCGCCAAAGAATACTTCGCCATCAGACGCGCGGGCCGTGCTTGCGATATTGTACTGGTTGCCCTGCAAGCCATCGCGCGCGTCATAGTTTCGGAAAATCCGAAGCCCGGCATCGAAGCGGCTGATACCCAGCGTAGTGCTGACCCATAAACCGCCCGCGCCGTCTGGCTGGATGCCAACAATGCTGTCGCTGGACAGCCCCTGCCGGGTGGTAAAACTTGTCCACTGCCCAGTGCGGAGTTCCAAACGGCTCAGGCCGCCGGTTGTGCCTGCCCACAGGATGCCATTGACCTCGTCCAGGTAGATGCTATTCACCGAATCACTCAAAATGCTGTTGGGGTGGGCAGGGTCGCGCCTGAAGCGGGTAAACTGGCCGGTTTGTGGGTCGAGCCGGTTCAGCCCGCCGCGCGCAGTGGCAACCCATACCTGCCCTTGCGAATCAACGGCCAGGTCATAAATGGTATCTTCGGCCAGGCTGGATGGGTTGTTCGGGTCATTTTTATACAGCGCAGATACCCGGCCATTCTCCGTATCGAACAAAACCAAACCCAGTCCCAGGGTGCCAACCCATAAGCGGTTTTTCCCGGCCTGTTCGATGGTTGTGACAAAATTGCTAGGAAGCGTAGACGGGTCATCTGAGACGAACTTGAAGGCGGTAAACGCGCCGGTTGCATCGTCGAACCGGTTAAGACCACCGCCCGAAGTGGCAACCCATAACACGCCATCCATATCTCGAAAGATGGAATATATTTTGTCACTCGAAAGGCTGTATGGGTTGACCGGGTTATGACGATAGGCCAGCACCGTACCGGCCTGCCGGTCGATTTGATTCAACCCGCCTCCAAAGGTGCCGACCCAAATTGTTTCTCCTTCCGGCAGGATGGCATAGACGTTGTTGTTGGTCAGCGTATTTGGGTTTTCAGGGATATGCCGGTACCAGCCGAAGCGTTGCAGCGCCGGGTACAACATACTCACCCCGCCGCCGCCCCGTCCCGTAGCCCACAACACGCCTGAGCGGTCTTCGAAAATCCCGAACACATCATCGCTGCCCAGGCTGAACGGGTTATTGGGGTTGTGCCGGAAGGCGGTAAATGTCTTGGTGCCGTGTTGGAACAGGTTCAGGCCGCCGTTTTCGGTCGAAATCCAGATTCGCCCGACAGAATCCTGGTAAAGGCTCCAGATGCGGTCATCGTTCAGGCTATTCGGGTCTGCCGGGTTGTAACGGTAAGCGGTAAAGGTGCCTCGCTCTCTGTCCATCAGGTTCAGGCCGCCGCCACGCGTCCCCACCCAAAAATTGCCCTGCGAATCTTCCAGCATGGCCCATACATTGCTGGCGGAGATGCTCTTGGGGTCAGATGGGTCATTTTTAAAGGTGGTGAAATCGTCGGTGAGCGGGTCGAATCGTTGCAGCCCCAACCGCGTGCCGACCCAAATCGTCCCGGCGCGGTCCTGGTATAGGCGCTGCACCACTGGCCAGGCCAGCGAGCGTGGGTTTTGCGGGTTGGGCAGGTAATTCTTGAAGGTTCCGGTCTGGCGGTCGAAACGGCTCAACCCGCCGCGCGTGCCCACCCAAACCGAACCGTCGCGGGCTTCGAGCAAGGCCCACACGCTGTCGTTGGGCAGGCTGTTGGGGTTTTGCGGGTTGTGCTGGTAAACCTGGAAGGTATCCGTTTTGGGATTGTAAACATTCAACCCACCAGGGTCGGTCCCAACCCAAATCAGTCCGTCGTGGGTTTCTATAAGCGCAAAGGTATTATTGTGACTTAAACTATTGGGGCTTTCGGGGTTGTGTCGGAAAGTCTTGAACTGGTAGCCGTCATAGCGCGCCAGCCCATCGGCGGTGGCAAACCACATAAACCCCTGCTGGTCTTGCAACACTCCCAACACCGTGCTGCTGGGCAAGTCGTCATCTACGGTCAGTCGCTCGAAACGCGCATCAGGCCCATAATCGAATACATGACCGGCAGCCTGTGATGGCAAAGTCCTGCCCGCCGCCGGCGCAAACATGCCGGTCACCAAGACCACGCCCAATAAACAGGCCGCCGAAAACCGGACGGCGGTGTTCAGGCTTCTCAACAAATTCATCATTCAAAGAACCTTTTCCCTGATTATACAAAATTATTCCCGCGAATCTCTTGTCGATAATGCAAATAAATGCAGGAGAATCAACGAAAAAACAGGCGGCTTCATACTATAATGCGCATTATGAACACACCCAATACCCTTACAGCCATCTTCCAGCAAAAATTTGGCCGCCCACCCGCCTTCCTTGCCCGCGCGCCGGGCCGGGTTAACCTGCTGGGTGAACATGTGGATTATAACGACGGATTTGTCTTACCCGCCGCCATCGACCGCGCCACATACATTGCTCTTTCCCCGGCAGATTCGGGACTGACCACGCTGTGGGCTGCCGATTTCGATAAACAGGCAGTTTTCTCATCCCAAACGCTCTCCGCCAAAACCCAACCCGGCGGTTCTTCCCTTCCCGATTGGGCGCGCTACCCCGCCGGGATGATGTGGGCTTTGGGCGAGGCCGGCCTGGAAACGCCCGCTATTGACGCCGTCTTTGCTTCAGACGTGCCGCGCGGCTCCGGGTTGAGTTCCTCCGCTTCGGTAGAGATGGCTTTCGGGGTGGCCTGGCAGCGCCTGGGCGGCTGGAACCTGCCGCCGATGGAACTGGCAAAACTGGGCCAGCGCGCCGAAAACCAGTACGTGGGCGTCAACTGCGGCATCATGGATCAGTTTGCCTCGGCCTGCGGCGTCGAGAATCGCCTGCTTTCGCTGGATTGTCGTTCGCTGGCGTGGGAAACGCTTGCCTTGCCCGAAGGGGTCTCTATTGTAGTGGCCGATACGACAGTGCGCCGCAAATTGACCAGCGGCGAATACAACAACCGGCGTGCGGCCTGCGAGGAAGCGGCGCGCCTTTTACAAGCCGATCTGCCCGGCATCCGCTCCTTGCGTGATGTGAGCGTGGCTGATTTCAACCGCCTGGCCGTTACCCTGCCCGCTGAAGTTGAGAGGCGCGCCCGGCATGTGGTGGAGGAAATCGAACGCGCGCGGCAGGCGGTTCCGTTGCTCCAGGCTGGCAATGTTTCCCGTTTTGGGGATTTGATGAACGAATGTCACATGAGTCTGCGCGACTTGTACGAGGTCTCTTGCCCTGAACTGGATGTGATGGTGGATGTCGCCCAATCGCTGCCAGGGTGCTATGGGGCCCGTTTAACGGGAGCAGGATTCGGCGGGTGTACGGTCAACCTGGTGGCGCGGGAGCAGGCCGAAGCGTTCGCCAATGTGCTTGCGGCGGAATACGAGTCCCAGACAGGCTTTCATCCAGAAATTTATATTTGCAGGGCATCCGCCGGGGCAAAGCTCATAGAATGATGTAGTTCGCCCGCAGTTCCCTGGATTGGAACGCCAGGACAAGCAACTGCGGGCGTAATTTTGGGTCAGGCGGGCGCTTTGATTGGGATGCGAATGAAGAAAGTGCTACCGGGAAGTTTTTTCTCGTCATGCCCCGGACTTTCGACCCAGATTTTGCCATCGTGGGCTTTAATGATGCCCGCAGCGATGGACAGCCCCAGGCCAGGGCCGCCACCTTTGAATTTGGTGCGTCCCGATGAGTGTAATTCTACCTTGCCGACCTGGTGCAGTTTCTCGAAGATGACTTTGTGGTTGGCCGGGTCGATGCCAATGCCTGTATCGGATACGCGGATTTCGATGCACGGGCCTTTGCGCTCATCCTGCACGGTTTCACCGCTGACGGTAACTTTGCCGCCATCGGGTGTGAACTTGATGGCGTTGACTACGATGGCGTCGAGCGCTTTTTGCAGCAGCTGCGGGTCGGCCATGAATTGGGGCAACTGGCTGATGCCGCTTTCGACAGAGATGCTGATGTTGCGTTCTTTCAGGTCGTTTTTATACTCTTTTTGCACCAACTGTAAGACCAGCCCAATGATGGTCGGCTCGGTATGCGGGGTGATGGCCTGGCTTTCGAGTTTGGCGACGTCGAGCATGGCATTGACAATCTGATGCAGGCGGTCGGTGCCTTTCATCACGCCATCGACGGCCTGGAATAAGGCTTCCTGCTCCTGGATGGATGGGTTGCCTTTGAGCATCCCGAGGTAGCCTTTCATGATGGTGATGGGGGTGCGCAGTTCGTGGGCGGCCACTTGGATGAAGGAAGTTTTGTTTTTGTCGAGTTTTTCGAGGGTGGTGAGCGCGCTGTGCAGTTCTTCCACGCGCTGTTCGACCATGTGTTCCATCAATTCGTTGAACCTGGCCTGGTCATCGTACAGGCGGGCATTTTGCATGGCGATGGCGGCTTGCATGGCAAAGGTGGAGGCCAGCAACAGGTCATCGGCGCTGAAGGCGGCTTTGGGGGCGCGGGTAAGCGATAACATGCCGACCACTTTGTTTTTGGCGAACAGGGGCAGCCCAACCCAGGAATGGTGGACGGGCAGCCAATCGACTTGCGTCCAGCCCTTTTCCCTGGTTACGTCATCGACAACTTTGACTTCGCCGGAGCGGGCAATCTGGTCATAAACGCCGCCGGGGTTAATTTGGACGCGCAAATCCTGGGTGCGTTGGTCATCGGGAAAGCCGCGCTGGGCCAGGACGCTGATGGTTCCGTCGCGTTCCTCCATCAACAGCGCGCCGCGCTCATAGGGCAGGACGATCAGTAGTTGTTCCAGGATTTTTCGCGGCACTTCGTCCACGCTGATGACGGTGGACAGGTTGCGAGCGGCTTTTGAGAGCGCGTCGGCCTCGCGGCGGCGTTCCTGCTCGTTCTGGTACAAGCGGTCGAGTTCCTCGGCGCGTTGTTTGGCTTCGTAGAGCAGTCGCTCCACCTGGCGCTGGGCGGCCTCGCGCTGATCGACCAGCATGGTGCGCAGTAATGCGCTGGAGAGCAGGTTGCGTACCCGGATGCAGACTTCCCAATCGCCGGTTTTTGTCTCGATCCACATGAACCCGAAACGGCTCTGTGCCAGGGTCAGCGGCATGACCACTGCCGTGTAGCGCCGGTCGGTGGGAATACTGCCGCCCGGAATGAGGTGTCCGGTGGCGAGTTTGGGCTGTTCGGTGAACAGGTCACATTTGCCGTTTTCGTATTGCAGGAATAGCTGGTGATTTTGCGAGGGGGGCAAGAGCGCCGATTGGGGACGGGCGATTTTGTCGTAGAACATTACATACAGCCGCTCAACGCCCATTGCCGGAAAATTCTGCTGGATCGCGCTGCCGATTTCATGAAGACTCATGGCTGGTGCCATGGCAAAACTGAAGTTTTGTAAGACTTGTTCCTGCTGTTCCAACTCGAGGCGCTGGTAGGCCTGGTATCGCTGCGAAAGTTCGCCCACCAGCATACGCGCCTGCTGGAACAGGTTCTCGGCTTGCAGGGTGGCGTCTTTGTGGAGGATACCCGCCAGGGCGTAACGCCGAAACACGGACATGACATTATGCCAATCGCCGGGGTCGTCGTTATATTTTTGCAGGGTCAATATGGCCTGTTCGATGCTCGCCAGGAAGGATTCTGCCACCCGTTCGCCGCGCATCACTAGCAGGAAGGTTTCCCAGGCCTGGCGATAGACGCCATTCAGGGCGCTTTTCGAGGTCATGGGCGCGCCGCTGGCCTCGAACATGGCGCGGATGGATGCCTCCTGCTTGTTTTCAAGCGTTCCGGTGCGAGCAACTTCCTCGCGCGAGATTTGGGCCTGCTGGATGAAACGGGGCTGGCATCCGCAAGACCAGCGCACCACCAGCCCGGTGGGGATGGTGGTCAGGGTCGGCTCGGAGTCGCCGTCGATGACTTTGAGCAGGGTTTCAAAGGTATTCTTTCCCAAGTCGTAAAAAGGCTGTTTGACGGTGGTCAGCGGCACGCCGAGCGAACGCGCTTCGCGCACGTCATCGAACCCGGTGACGGCTACATCGCTGGGGATGTTGAGTCCGTAACTGCGGAGCGTTTCCATCGCGCCAAAAGCCATGCGGTCGTTGGCGGCGGCTACCGCGTCGAACTTGACCTTGCGCTCTTCCATTAATTTTATTATGGCGAGTCGCCCGCTTTCGGGGCTGTAATCACCCTGTACGACCAGCCGTTCATCGTATTCAATGCTGTGCGCCTTGAGTTCTTCGCGGTAGGCAAACAGGCGCTGTTCGGCCTCCACCTGGCGTTTTGGTCCGCTGATGAAGGCGATGCGCTTGTATCCGTGCATCTCGATGAGATGTCGAATTAGCATCCGCATTCCGCCGACACTGTCCGCAATCAGGCTGGGAATGTGTTCCACTTCGAGCGCAGTGGCTGTCATTGGGGTTTTCTTGAAATTCTGGGCAAACTGCCGGATGTTATCGCCGGGGACACCGTGTCCCAAATCTGCAGAAAGGAGGATGCCCGTCAGGTCAGCCGTTTCGGCCAGGTCATACAATCCATACGAAGGCGACATGTGGCCGGGTGTGGTAATGGCTGACGGCTTGCCACCTACAAAACAAATCAGGTTGATGTCGTGCGCTTCGGCAGCATCTGTGATGGCGGACATGTAATCGAGTCCCCAAACCCGTCCCACCTGTGAAACGAACACGCCAACAGTCTTGCGGCCTTTCCCTGTGCTTTCTTGTCGCGGCATAGTTCACCTTTACCATATTTGCATCGCAACCGAAACCGATATAGCCTCAAAACAGGTCAGGTTCCCAAACAGGCGCAATGCCCAGCAATTGATACGGATGCGCATATTATATCCTGTTCGAAGGACAGCCCTATGTTTCGATGTGATAACAGTTTGTCTTATTTCGAGACGGTTCAGTCACAATCAATTTGCAATTGATACAGGGCTTGCATTCGCACTGGAAGGATGTATAATTAGAACATAAGTTCTGATAATGGTGTGATATGCCTGAAAATTACCAGTATGCCCTGATGCTTAATGCGCTTCGAGAAGTGCAGGCCGAACTTGGCCAGGTGCCGTCTTCGGGATCGCCGCTCTTCCCGGCATTGTCTGACGCGCTGGAAACGATTGGCTGTATCCCAGGCAACGCTCTTGTGTTCGGGATTGCCGCCGATGGTCTACCGCTTTTATTGCACCTACGCGACCCACGCACGGGGCCGATCCTGGTGATGGGTGACCGGGGCAGCGGCAAGACGGCTTTCCTGAAGGCGATGCTGCGAGCCGCTTCGCAACTCAACCGTTCCGGCAGCCTTCATTTCGCGGTGCTGACCGAATATCCCAATGAGTGGGGCCGCTTTCAGGCGACCGAGCACCTGGCGGGTATTTGGCCTGCTTATGAGCCGAGGGCAGACACCCTCTTGTTCGACCTGGCCTGTCGGGCGCAAGCGCGCCAGGATAATACCCCGGTCATCCTGCTGTTTGACGGTCTCGATTCCATCCTGCACATGGACGAAACTTCCCAGAACAACTTCCGTTACCTGCTCTCGCATGGCCCCCCGGCGTTCATTTGGCCAGTCGTCACAATCAACTCCAGCCGGGCCATGAAACTACCCGGTTGGCTGGCGCATTTTCGAACGCGCATCTACGGGCGCATTACCCATCCCGCCACCGGCGAGGAACTGACCCCTATCCCCGGCGCGCCGCTCAAGGGACTTTTCCCCGGCTTCCAGTTCTGCTTCCGTGAAAAATCGCGCTGGCTCCAGTTCTGGCTGCCGGGCATGGCGGAGTAGGGCGGTTTTACCTGACCATCAATTTCTCGCAGTACAAACAGGCTAAAGCCTGCTGTAGCAACTCACTTCATCCCAAATAATTTTGTCACAATTGGATTGGGTTTGACGCCCAACTCATAAATCAGCGCGGGGACGGCAATCGAGAAGGGGTACACAATCAGTGGGGTGTAGATGCCGGTGTTGAGGACGTAATCCAGTTTGGGGGTCAGGTACGACTGCACCGGGTTGTGGAAGATGAGAATGAGAACCGAGATGCGCCCCATGTACGAGAAAAAGCCCGCCAGCCAGCCGGGGCCGCGCTCCAATTGGCGCGAAAAGGCCAGGATGAATAGGATGCCGGTCACCGCTTCCAGCGTAAAGACGAGCGGCAAGCCGTAGGAACGGGTGTTGAAATCCATCGTTTCGGGGAAAAGAATGGTCAATCCCAGGTTGATTACGCCCGCGCCGAGCAGCAGCAGGGGCGATAAGAACCACTTTTGTGGCACGTTTTGGAAGATTTCGCGCCCCAGGATGAAGTAGAAACCTGCCAGCAGGGCCAGGTCGAGGCTCCAGGGCAGGCCCTTCAGGGTCAGGCTGCGCCCCAGCAGGTTGACATCTATCGGGTTGAACCAGCCGACCGTCCACGCGCCGAGCGCCAACGCCGCCAACAGGCCAATCCAGCGCGGCCAGGGCTTATCCGTCCAGCGGAAGGCCAGGTAAAACAGGAAGGCGAACAGGTTGACGGTGAAAAGGGCCGGCAGGAACCACATTGCCACCCAATCGAGATAGTAGCCGTTGGCATACAAGCCTTTGACGATACGCCCCCAGGCGATGGACAGCCCCATATTGTCGAAGAAGACGGCCTCGAAATAAATCAGGAAGATGCCGAAGAAGAAAGGCTTCAGCAGGCTGTCGAAGCGGCGGCGCAGCAGGTCGAGGAACGCCATATCGGGTTTGAAGAACAGCCCCGAAAGGAAGAAAAACAGCGGCATGTGGAAGGAGTAAATCCAGTGATGCAGGAAGGGCGCGTAGGCTGCCGTGCCATTGTGCGCAAGCGCTACCAGCAGGATACCGATGCCTTTGGCAATGTCAATGTAAGGAAGACGGTTCATAGGATTTTCGATTTTTGATTTTGGATTTTGGATTTACGCATGTCAACTATCGAATATCGAGCATCGAATTACGCATCCCCAAACAGGAAGGTGGGCATGCCTTCAATATCGGTTTGGATGCGGAACAGGCCACCCGTCAGCGGGTATTCCGTTAAGTCGGCGGTAGTCAGGCCTTTGCGGGCCGAGGTGACGAACAGGTCGGTTCCGTTATCTCCGCCGAAGACGCAGGCGGTGACATTTTTCGCCGGGATGGCGATTTTTTCGAGCAGCTGGCCTTTTTCTGGCTCCCAGACCGTGACCGCCGCGCCGCCCCACAGCGCAATCCACAGCCGCCCGGCGCTGTCGGAGGTCATGCCGTCGGGGAAGCCGAGCCGGGGCGGGATGGAGACGGCCAGGCGCGGGTTGGCGATTTCTCCGCTGACCAGGTCGTAATCGTAGGCCATCACGCTAAAGGTTGGCGTATCGATGTAGTACATCGTCTTGTGGTCTTGGCTCCAGGCCAGGCCGTTGGAGATGCGCACGCCGCTCACGAGGGTTTTTAGCGTTCCATCGGGAGAATAAGAATAGAGCGCGCCGGAGGCTGCCTGTTCGCTGTTGTCCATCGTCCCGGCTATAAAACGCCCTTCGGGGGCGCATTTGCCGTCGTTGAAGCGGTTGCCAGGCAGGTGCGCTTCGGGGGATGCGAGAATTGTCAATTTAACGGGGTCAAGGCTAAGTGACGCGATGTCGTTTCCCATGCCGAGGATGAGATTCCCATCGAGGGTTGGGGCAGCGCATCCGAGCGGCGCATCCACTTCAATTTTTTCATCCAAATTGGTTTTTGGGTCGTAGAGATGCATGTGTCTGGCATAAATATCAACCCAGGTAAGCCGGTGGCGAGCGGCATCCCAGGCTGGGCCTTCACCGAGTTCGGCCTGGGCATTTAGCAAGAGTTGGGGGGCAGAAAGTTTCATTAGAGCAAATCGCGTTTGTAAAAAATGAACATTGCCAGCGCGGTGAGGGTGATGGAAATGCCAATGACGACCAGGAAGGCCAGGGGTTGCCCTTCGCCGGGCAGTTTGACGTTCATGCCGTAAAACGAGGCCACGATGGTGGGCATGTTGAGGGCGATGGTGAGCGCGGCCAAGGCTTTCATGACGCTGTTGAGGTTGTTCGAGATGATGCTGGCGAAGGCATCCATCAGCCCGGCCAGGATTTCGGTGGCGATGTTGACCATTTGGATGGCTTGCTGGTTTTCGGTGAGCACATCTTCGAGCAGTTCCTGGTCTTCTTCATATTGGTTGAACATTTGCATCCGGCGCAGGCGTTCCATCATCACTTCGTTGGAGCGCAGGGCGGTGGCAAAGTAAGTCAGGCATTTCTGGTACTTTAGCAGTTCCAGAACTTCACGGTTGCGGGTCGATTTTTCGAGCTGGTCTTCGATGGTTTCAGTGGTTTTGTTAATTTGCCGCAGCAGGGAAAGGTAGCGGGTGGCGGTTTCGAGCATGATGTAAAGCGCAAAGCGGTAGCGTTTGGCGGTTTTTAGACCGCGATATTTGCCGTTGCGCAGCAGCCGGATGACTTCGGTTTCTTGTTTGCAGATGGTGACGACGCAGTTGTTGAGCAGCAATATGCCGAGCGGGAGGGTGATGTAAGGCACGTCGGCGGCGGCCCCATTGTCGAAGGGGATGCGCAGCAGGATGAAGGTGTAGTCTTCGTCCCGTTCGGTGCGCGCCATTTCGTCGATATCGAGGGAATATTGAACGTAGTCTGGATGAACTCCCCATTCTTCGAGTTGGCTGATTTCGGCGGCGGTGGGGTCGATGACGTTAACCCAGCAGCCGTTGACGAAGTGTTCTAAAACCTGCAAGCCCTGCTCGGTGCTTTTGATGAATGTCAGCATGAGCGCTTCTCCTTGTTTTTAAGATGATTGTGGAGGGCGCTTCCAGACGCCCGTCATTAAATGAATATCGCCAGCACTGGGAGGCTGGCTATCTGTAGAACCGGAACGGTCGCCTTCTTTCGACATATTTTCCTCCTTTCTTGAGGGGATGACCCGTCAATTTTACGACTTAATACCTTTTGCCACAACCTTCCACGCCATCGATTTTGAAATCGGTATGCGTGTGTTTTGAAACTACAAAAAAGACGGCATCATATCGAAAACCGTCTTTTGCTTTATTATCCACCAATCTGCGCGAATTTTCGCCAATCTTTTTTTGCGCTATTGCAATATCTTTTTGGCTCATCTATTGAAGGTGTGCATGTCATTGCGAACCCGGCGCACTTAGCCGGGTGAAGCAATCTCCCCTTATGAAAGAGACTGCTTCGTCGCCAAAGTGCGGCTCCTCGCAGCGACATGAATAGCACACATTTCATATGTAAGCCATCTTTTTTCGTGGAGATTAGTGGAGATTGGTGGATAAAAATGCTTTTTTACTCCTGCCACAGCGCCGGGATTTCTGCCGGGCTGTAAGGCTTCAGGCGCACATCGCCCAGGCCGGAGCGCAGCAGGCGGGTCATTTTATCGACATCCATTGCGGCGGTCAGGACGATGGTTTTGGCAGCCAGCCCGGCCCCCCGGATTTCGGCAATCAGCGGGTCGAAATCCGCGCTTTCGAGATTCTGGTCGATGAGCAGCAGGTCAACGTCTGATGGTTTCTCGCTTCGTTTTGCGCCGGGGACGCAGGCAGTGAAGAACTGCGCCCAGTCATCGTCATCGTCGAGCAGCAGGATGGCGGGCTGCCCGCTGATTTCAGCGCCGATGGGCTGACTGGCGGGCAGGGTGATGTGAACAGTCGCGCCTGCGCCCTCCTGGCTGTGGATTTGGAGCTGTCCTTGCAGTTGGGTGATGACATGCAGCGCGGCGGGCAGTCCCAGGCCATGATGGTCGGGTTTGGTCGAATAGAACGGCGTCCAGGCTTTTTCGAGCACTTCGGCGGAGATTCCCGCGCCGTTATCGCTGATGGTGAGGTAAACCTGGCCTTTGGAATCGGAACTGGCGCTGAACAGGATAGAAGTGGCCCCGGCTTCGACGGCATTCTGGAGCAGGTTGCCGAGCGCGCGCGCCAGTTGGGTGCTGTCGGCCACCACATAGGCGGCTTCGGGCGCAATTTCCACTTTAACATCTTTCACATTGCGGGTATGGCAGGCAGCCTGCAAAATATCCGCCAGCAGGACGGGACGCGGCTGCTGTTCGCGTGCCTGTCCGATAAGTTGTTCCTTGACCTGGACAATCATCTCGGAGGCTTCGGCAATCAGGTCGAGGTCTTCGCCCAGCGATTCGAGGTCGGGCTGGCCCTCGGCCAGGTCTTCCTTCAGGCGGGCAATGGTCATGCTGATGGGCAGGGCCTTGTTGCCAATCCAGTGAATGGCTTCGGTGGTGGCGACGGTCAGGGCTTCGTAGACCTTGTTGCGCAGGATTTCGGCGTGGGCAGCTTTGAGCGCCTCGAGCGTATACGAGTTATTGATAGCGACCGCGAGATGATCGGCCATGGTTTGCAGGCTGGTGATGTCATCCTGACTGAAGGCGCCTTCTTCCACGCTCTGGATGGTGACTGCCCCGAGGACTTTTTTGCCAAATGGAAGCGGCAGTGCCATCTCGGAGCGGGTGCGCGGCAGGTGCGGATTCTTGAAATGGACGCGCTCCTCGCCGACATCCAGCGCGATGCGAGCCTCGTTCAGGTAGATGCAGGTTCCAATCATCGAACTGCCGCCGACTTGCAGTTTATGACCCTCGGCCAACATGGCTTTCCCGGCCTCGCCGTACCCGGCGCGCAGACAGGCCCATTCGCCGCGCTCATCGGTCAGGAAAATGCCGGCGTAGTAAAAGCCGTAAGCCTCGACAATGGTATCAACCATTTTGGGCAGCAGTTCATCCAGGCTCAAGACCGAGGTGACTTCCTTGCCGACTTTGTTAGCGGCGTGCAGCAGGCGAGTGCGGCGCTCGGCCTGGCGCAGCAAGTCCTGGTTCTGGCGGTGGAGTCTGGCATTGGCAATGGCAACGCCCAACTGGTCGGCCATGGTTTGCAGCGCAGCGATATCGTCATCGCTGAAGGCGGCCTCCGCCTCACTTTGCACCGTCAGCGCGCCGATGACCTCGTCCCCGGCGATGAGCGGCAGGGCCATCTCGGAGCGAGTCTTGGGCAGGAAGGGATTACGGAAGAAGACGGCTTCCTTGCCTACATCGAGGGCGATGCGCCCGCTGCGGTTTTCGATGGCTGCGCCAATCATCGAATTGCCGCCAATGTGCAGTTTGTGCTTTTCGGCCAGCATGGCGCGCCCCGCCTCGCCTCGCCCGGCCCTCAGCACGGCCCATTCGCCGCTCTCATCGACGACGAAAACGCCCGCATAGTAGAAACCGAACTCGTCACAGATGATGTCAACTGTGCGGTTGAAGAGCAGGTTCAGGTCTAAAATTGAAGCAATACTGCGTGAAACCCGCGCCGAAGCCTGTAATAGCGCGGCCTGGCGCTCCGCGCCGGTGGAATTGGATGCTTTCATAAGTTCTCCTCGTTCACTTTTATTGTATCCACTAATCTACACTAAAAATTCCCGAATCATTTATTCGTGCGAATTCGCGCAGATTAGTGGACAAAATCAGGCAGTTTTGCCCAGGATGCCCTGGATGAGTTCGACCAGTCCTTGCTCGCGGCCCTTAACAAAATAAGCCCGCGCGCCGATGCTCATCGCTTCCTTGGCCTTGCCCACTTCATCGTATGCGGTCAGTACCACAGTCGGGATGCCCGGTTTGGCTTCGATAACCTTCTGGAGCAAATCCAGCCCCGCGCCTGGTTTGTGCAGGCCGGTGAAATCGGGCATGTTCAGGTCGAAGACGGCCAGGTCGATGCTGGCTGCGTTGGCCTCGAAAGTTGCCAGCCCGCTGGCGCAGTCGTTGGCGGTCACGACATCGTAACCGGCGCGCAACAGTGTCTTTTCGAGACTGCGCTGGACGAGCTTTTCATCATCTACAAGCAGGATGGTGGTCATACGTCATTGGTCTCCTTGAAAAAGGTCAAAATCCACAAATCCACACGAATTTTCACTAATCAAACCCTGAAGTCCGAAAATTAGCGTCGACACCTGCACTGCAAGTGCAGGTGCAAGTGTTAGTGAAGATTAGTGGATAAAAAATTTTCATTTTGCCACCGGCAGCAACACAAAAAACGCCGCGCCTTTGCCGGGTTCGCTCTCCAGCCAAATTTTACCCTCGTTCTGGCGCACCATCTCCATGCAGGCCGAAAGTCCCAGCCCGGTGCCGCCCTTGCCGCTCTTGGTGGTGAAAAACGTCATCCAGATTTTCTCCTGGAGTTCCGGCGGAATGCCGGGGCCGTTGTCGCGCACGCAAGCCAGCACAAAATTCGGGTCGCTGTCGCGCTTCAGGCTGACGTGAATGTGCGCGTCGGGCCGCCCATCCATCGCCTCCCAGGCGTTTTTGACCAGGTTGTTGAAGACCTGCTCCAACTGGCGCGGGTCGCCGAAGGCCTCCGGCAGGCCGGGCGCGAAATCGGTCGTCACCGCGCCCTTCGGCAGGGCCATATTGCCCACCATGCGCTCCAACTCGTCGGTCAGCGAGAAAACCTTCGGATTGCGCTGGCGCGCCGGGCCAATCAGGTCTTCCTTGATGGACAAAATCGTCGCCGCGCTGTTCTCGATGATTTGCAAATCCTCGAGCATCGATTCCAGGCTGACCAGCGCCATTAATTGTTTAGGTGATTTTGTTTTTAAGATGTCTGCCAACGCGCTTAAATCGACGCCTGAAGCGTGGGCCTCCTCGAAGGCGTTTTCGGCCACGCCCAAGAGTGGATTTTCCTCCGCTGACTCCTTTGTCGCCGTTAAAATGGCATGGAACGCAGCGAGAAGATTCAACAGGTCCTCGCGCACCCGTTTCACGCTGCCCGGCACGGGCGCGGCCTTGTTGCCAACCCAATGAATCGCCTCGCCGGTGGCGGTCGCAATCGCCTCGAAGGTCTTGCTGCGCAGGATTTCCTGGTTGGCAGATTCGAGCCGCCGCAAGAGTTGCGCATTATGGATGGCGTTCGCAATCTGGTCGGCCAGCGATTGCAGGGCGGTCACGTCTTCCTCGGCGAAGGCGTTCAAGTCCGCGCTTTGGACGGTCAGCGCGCCCAGCACCTGTCCCTTGAACACCAGCGGCAGGGCCACCTCGGAGCAGGTTTCGGGCAGGTAGGGATTCTTGAAACGGATAGACTCTTCCGCCGTATCGAGCGCAATCTGGGCCTTTTGTTCCAGGATGGCGCGTCCCGACATCGAATTGCCGTCCGCCGGTAGCCAGAACTGGTTTTCCAACATGGCGGTTCCAGCCGGGCCGTGTCCGGCGTGCAGTTCCAGGCGTTGGCCGTCATCGGAGAGCAGGAAAATGCCCGAGTAATGGACTCCAAATTCCGTGCAGATAATCCCGACAGTCGAACGGAGCAGTTCCTCCAAATCCAAAATGGAGGTGATTTCGTGGCTGACGCGCGCCCCGGCCTCGAGCAGTATCTGGCGGCGGCGGAGCGCGTCGATGATGAGTTGGTTTTGCTTTTGCAGGTGGGTGTTGCGGGTCAGCGAATTGGTCAACTCGCGGACGCGGGTTTCGAGCCGCTCGACCACCTCGCTCTGGTAGGCGCGCAGGTGCGTTTCGGCGTCAGCCAGCACCTCGCGTTTGCCGCCCAGGAAGGCGCGCACCTGGTCTTCAAAAATATCGATGTCGATGGGCTTGTTCAAGAAGCCGGTGAAACCCGCCGCCAGGGCGCGCGAGCGGGTCTGGTCGGTGATGTCGGCGGTAACGGCCACAATGGGCGTGCCAGCCGGTAAAATGCTCCTTAAGCGGATGGCGACATCGACCCCGGTCATGTTCGGCAGGTTGATGTCGAGCAGCACCAGGTCGGGCTGGGTGTCGCGGGCCAGCTCGATTCCGCTCAATGGGTCAGCGGATTCGAGCACGATGAATTCCCCGGCCAGCAGGCGGCGCACCAGGGCGCGCGAATCGGCGTTGTCTTCCACATACAAAATCTGCGGCAGGGATTTGATGTCAGTCATGACATTTTATTTTATACACAAATCATCCTTTTTGGCTTAACGAAATGATTAGAGATTCGATACAGTTTGTGCTATAGTACAGAAAAAGAGCGCCAATCCAACCGCCGCCTTGACCGAGAACCTTGGGAGCCGCCAGGATGAATCCAAACAATGAATACAACCCCGAAGCATGGGCCAGGCAGGCCTTCCTGGAATTAAGACCGTTGCTGGAACGTTTCCTGGATTTTGAGCGCTGGGGCTTTCAACCGGTCTTTTCCGGTGAAATCCTGATCCCTGGCTATGGCACTTGCCACGCCCTCGTCTATCAATCGGAGTGCTGCAAGGTCAGGTTCCTTGTATCGGCAGATATCAGCATACCTGATATATCGTCTGAGTATGGCAGGCTGCATGTCCCGGTTGACCGGAATACCATACTCTGGAATGGGGAAAAGTGTATTTGCTGGCATAGTAAATTATTAGCTGCGCAGTTTTTGGAAGGGATTCCCTCAAGCGATGCGCGCAAAATGCTAGTACCACCTGTTATTAAAAAGTTAGCCGAGGAACAGCGAAAGAACAACTGGTCTCGGGCAGAGTATACAGCCAGGTATGATGCTGCAATTTGGGGACAGTACGGGCAGCGCTTTTTTGATTTGTATGATGTGCGCCAGACAACGTTATGGAATAGCTATCTGGCCTATTGCCAGGAATATTATGGCGAGAGCTTTCGGTTTGATAAACCATGTTAAATAAGCGCAAGAAATCACCGGTGATGTCCGCGTGATACCTTTTGCCAGCTTCCAACAGAAGATCCTCGAGTTGAAGAAACGATTTTGGAGTAACCTGGATGAATTCAAATCATGCATACAACCCCAAAGCACAGGCCAGGCAGGCCTTCCTGGAATTAAAACCGTTGCTGGAACGTTTCCTGGATTTTGAGCGCTGGGGCTTTCAACCGGTCTTTTCCGGTGAAATCCTGATCCCTGCACCTTTTGGCACTTGCCACGCCCTCATGTATCAATCGAAGTACTGCAAGGTCAGGTTTCTTGTGCGGGCAGATATCAGCACTCCTGATACATACTCTGCGTATGGCCGGCTGCATGCCCCGGTTGACCGGAATAGCATGCTCTGGGATGGGGAAGAATGCTATTGCTGGCATCATGGCCTACCGGCGGCGCAGTTTTTGGAAGGGATTTCCCCACACGATGCGCACGAAATAGTACCGCCATGTATTAAAAGGTTATCTGACCAGTATCAGCTGGACAAGTGGCCCTGGGAAGAATATTTAGCCAGGTATGCTGCTGCAATTTGGGGACAGTACGGGCAGCGCTTTTTTGATTTGTATGATGTGCGCCAGACAACGTTATGGAATAGCTATCTGGCCTATTGCCAGGAATATTATGGCGAGACTTTTCGCTTTAATAAACCATGTTAGGTAAATTTACGTGTTCACTGTAAGAATGTCAATTCAGCCACGGTGTTATAAAGTTTCCCGCCTGAACCATGCCTCCAGTTTATTCACCAGGAAATGCTGACAATGGAAACAGATGAATTACAAGCCAGAATCCAGGAACTCACCCAGTTGGCGGAAACCTACCTGCCGCTCCAGAAGTGGGGTTTTGTGCATAAGACTGGTTTTGTCGCAAAAACAAACCCGGGTATTATTCAATCAGGCCCTGAGAGTAGATATTCAGCCGTGATTTATGAATCCCCGGCTTGTCGCGTGAAATTATCTGCGACAGAAAGAAGATGGGGGTATGAACTTAGTATTGACTATGGAAGACGACATGCTCCGGACGACGAGGTGGTCATCCAGTGGGAAAAAGAACCATGTCGATGTTGGCATAGTAGTGACCTGCTATTCAAGTTCCTGGATGGCGTTTCGCCTGCTGAAGCAGTCAAAATGCCCTATGGCATAAGCCAAGCAAAGGACATTTTTGCGGAATCATTTCCGCCGTATGCAGAAAGAGAAAAGGCGCCTCTCAGAGCTATCCAATTCCATGCCTTCGCCTGGGAGTTTTATCAGCCCAGGTTGTTCCAGCTTTTGGATGTTCGTTTTCCAGATTTATGGTCGCCTTATGCGCAATTTGTAAAAGAGTATTATGAAATTTATGATCCGTCAGAATTGAGTAAGGTTTGCTGAGGATATAATCACAGGGTTTGATGGCATGTTTTCATTTTCTTCGCAATCACAGAAAGGAATTTCCTGTGCAATATCGTGAACTTGGCCGCACGGGCTGGAAAGTTTCAACCGTCTCGTTTGGCGCCTGGGCAATTGGCGGCTCGTGGGGCGCAGTGGACGACAGGGATTCGCTGGCTGCCCTGCACCGCTCGATTGACCTGGGCGTCAACTTCATCGACACCGCCGATGTCTATGGCGATGGGCGCAGCGAGCGGCTGGTGGCCCAACTCCGCAAGGAACGCCCCGAGACGATTTATGTGGCGACTAAAGCCGGTCGGCGGCTCGACCCGCACCTGGCGGCTGGCTACCATCGCGCCAACCTGACCGCTTTCGTCGAGCGCAGCCTGAAAAACCTCGACACCGAAGCCATCGACCTGCTGCAACTGCACTGCCCGCCGACCGAGGTCTACTACATGCCCGAAACCTTCGGCGTGCTCGATGACTTGGTCAAGGCTGGCAAACTGCGCCATTATGGCGTCAGCGTTGAGAAGGTCGAGGAAGCGCTCAAGGCGATTGAATATCCCAACGTGCAAAGCGTGCAAATCATCTTCAACATTTTCCGCCAGCGCCCGGCGGAGTTGTTTTTCAGGGAAGCCAGGCATCGCAAAGTCGGCATCCTGGCGCGCGTCCCGCTGGCCAGCGGCCTGCTGACCGGCAAACTGAGCGCGCAATCGCAGTTCGAGGCCGATGACCATCGCGCCTTCAACCGGCACGGCGAGGCCTTCGACCGCGGCGAAACCTTCTCAGGCGTCGATTACGAAACCGGGCTGAAAGCGGTTGATGAACTGCGCGCGCTGCTCCCCGAAGGCTGGACGATGCCCCAGTTCGCCCTGCGCTGGATTTTGATGCACGAAGCCGTCACCTGCACCATTCCCGGCGCGAAAAATCCGACCCAGGCCGAAGATAATGTCCGCGCCGCCGACCTGCCTGAACTAAAGAAGGCCACCTTGCACCGCATCCACGCGATTTACGACGCCTACATCCGCAGCCTGGTGCATCACTACTGGTAACCCAGTATGAGCGCATTCCCGCCCTTTCCACAGGAAAAAGCCCGAATTGGCCTGCTCGGCGTGGCTTTCGATGAAAACTCATCGTACAAACGCGGCGCGGCCCTGGCCCCGCCCAAAATCCGCGCCGATTTTTTCTGCGACTCCGCCAACCTGTGGACGGAAAACGAGACGAACCTGGGCGCAGGGGGCATTTTCGCCGATGCGGGCGACATCAGCCCCTCGCAGGCGGAGATGCCCATCGAAACGGAAACCGCCGCCGACCGCCTGTACGCCGCCGGGTTGAAGGTCTTCGCTTTCGGCGGCGACCATTCGGTAACGTATCCACTCGTCCGGGCGGCGGCCAGGTTTCATCCAGGCTTGAGCATCCTGCACTTCGACGCGCATCCCGATTTGTATGAGGATTTTGGCGGCAACCCGCATTCCCACGCCAGTCCCTTTGCGCGCATCCTGGAAACCGGCCTGGCGCGGCGGCTGGTGCAGGTGGGCATCCGCACGATTAACGACCACCAGCGCCAGCAGGCCACCCGTTTCGGCGTGGAAGTGTTGACCATGCAAGACTGGCGCGCAGTGTTCGACCTGCGATTCGATTCGCCGCTTTACATCTCCTTCGACATGGACTGTCTCGACCCGGCGTTCGCACCCGGCATCTCGCACCGCGAACCGGGCGGTCTCTCGACCCGTGAAGCGCTCAGTATCATCCAATCCCTGCGCGCCGACATCGTCGGGGCGGATTTGGTCGAGTTCAACCCGACGCAAGACCCGCTCGACCTGACCGGCATGGTCGCGGCCAAGATTTTCAAAGAGATTGTCGCAAAAATGTTGGAAACTGCCTGAAATCTGAAAGTATCTCGATTGTTATGCCAGCAGTTGTACTGCCGCCCGGCAGCGCGAGATAGCATCTCGCGCCACGCAGAAAGGATTAACCATGACTCAAAAAATCCTCCACTGGGGCTTACTCTCCACCGCCAAAATCAATAGCGCCCTGATTCCGCCGCTGCGCGTTTCGCCGCGCAACCGGCTTGTCGCTGTCGGCAGCCGCTCACAGGCCTCCGCCGAAGCCTACGCCAAAGAGTGGAAAATCCCGCGCGCGCACGGCTCTTACGAAGCCCTGCTGGCCGACCCGGAAATCGATGTCATCTACAACTCCCTGCCCAACCACCTGCACAAGGAATGGACAATTAAGGCGGTCGAGGCCGGGAAGCACGTCCTGTGCGAAAAACCAATCGGCCTGACGCCCGCCGAAGTGGACGAGATGGCGGCTGCGGCGCAAAAACACGGCAAAGTGGTGGCCGAGGCCTTCATGTACCGCCACCATCCGCAGACGCTCAAGGTAAAGGAACTGGTCGAGGGCGGCGCAATTGGCAAACTGCAACTGATTCGCGGCGCGTTCACCTTCAGCATGAAAACGGAGGTCAACATCCGCCTGAACCCGGAGATGGGCGGCGGCAGCATTTGGGATGTGGGCTGTTACCCCATCAGTTGCGCCCGCGCCATCGTCGGCCTGGAACCGGTCGAGGTCTTTGGCTGGCAGGTGACAGGGGCGAGCGGCGTCGATGACTCGTTCTTCGGACAGATGAAATTCCCCGGCGAGGTCTATGCCCAGTTCGACAGCGGATTCCGCACCCCGTACCGCACCCATCTCGAAGTGGTCGGCTCGCAGGGGACGATTACCGTCCCGTCACCGTTCAAGCCGGGGCTGGAGGAGGCCATTACGCTCTACCGCGAGGACAAGACCGAGCGTATCCCCAGCCCGCGCCAGGAATTGTACATCGGCGAAGTCGAAGATATGGCCGACTGCATCCTGACCGGCAAAACCCCGCGCGTGACCCTGGCTGACAGCCGCGCCAACGTGGCGGCCATCGTTGCCTTGCTCGAATCGGCCAAAAACGGGAAGCCGGTAAGACTCTAACCGCAAAGACCGCGAAGTTCGCAAAGAAATTCATTAAGCTTGGCGTACTTTGCGGTTCTATATAAATTGAGTATGAAAAAGCAGATTCCCTTACTATTTGGCGACCTGCTCGCCATTGCCCTCGTCACCGTGATTGGCTTTGCTACGCACGGTCAGACGGAACTCGCCCTGCTTCCGCGCATGTTGACCACATTCCTGCCTGTGAGCGCGGCCTGGTTCCTGGTCGCGCCGTTCCTGGGCTTGTTCCGACCCGACATCACAGCCAATCCGCGCCAGTTGTGGCGGCCCTTCCTGGCGATGGTCTTTGCCGGGCCGCTGGCGGCGCTGCTGCGGGCCTTCCTGCTCAATACGGTGGTCATCCCCATCTTTGCCGTCGTCTTGAGCGGCTCTGCTGGTCTGGGGATGATTGTTTGGAGAGCGATTTGGTGGTGGTTGAATAAGCGTAATCGGTAATTCGTGATTCGTTATTCGAAATTCGGGAGCCGCGTTTTGAGGAAAAAAGTCCCGCCAAAAACGTGATGGTACGCTGCGTTCAAGATGTTATAATTTTCCTATGTGTAGTTCCGCCTTTCTTGTGGCGCTTTTGGGCATCACAGCCCCAGAAGTGATGTGACGTAATCGCAAAAGGCGATTACGAAATCAGCGAAGTCAGTTTCAGCCATGGGTTCCTTTCCAGGCAGAGGTTCTCCTTTGAAGCGCGGGAGGGTCTTTGTCATCTTTTGTTTAAGCGAGATGAGTCCCGACGGCAGTGAAATTGACAAGCTGAAAATTCATCTTTTCTGTTTAGGAGAACTGCATGTCCCCCATCAAAACCCTGATCATGGGAGCCGCCGGACGCGACTTCCACAACTTCAACACCTTCTTCCGCGGGAATAAGGACTACGAAGTCGTCGCCTTTACCGCGACCCAGATTCCCGACATCGAAGGTCGCCAGTACCCCAAGGAACTGGCCGGGGAACTGTACCCCGCCGGGATTCCGATTTACGCTGAATCTGACCTGCCCGAACTCATCGAGAAGCACAACGTCGAACAGGTCGTTTTTGCCTATTCGGACGTACCGCACGAGTACGTGATGCACAAGGCCTCGCTCGTCAACGCCCTCGGCGCCGATTTCCGCCTGATGGGCACGCACTACACCCAGGTCAAATCGACCAAGCCGGTCGTCTCGGTCTGCGCCGTGCGCACGGGCAGCGGCAAAAGCCAGACCACCCGCCGCGTGTCGCTCATCCTGCGCGAGATGGGCTACAAAGTCGCCGCCATCCGCCACCCGATGCCTTATGGCAACCTGGTCGCCCAAGAAGTCCAGCGCTTCGCCAATTACGACGACCTGGACGAATACGAATGCACCATCGAAGAACGCGAAGAGTACGAGCCGCACATCGATAACGGCGTGATTGTTTACGCGGGTGTCGACTACGAAAAAATCCTGCGCGCCGCGGAAAAAGAAGTCGACATCATCCTGTGGGATGGCGGCAACAACGACTTCCCCTTCTATGTTTCCGACTTGCAAATCGTCGTCGCTGACCCGCACCGCGCCGGTCACGAAAGCACTTATCATCCCGGCGAAACCAATGTCCGCGCTGCCGATGTCTTCGTGATCAACAAAGTCGACACTGCCGACCCCGAAAAGGTCATCCAGGTGCGCGAAAACTTGCGCAAGATGAATCCGAATGCCCTTGTCATCGAAGGCGCTTCCCCGCTCTTTGTCGATGATCCCGCTGCGATTCAGGGCAAGCGGGTTCTGGTGGTCGAAGACGGCCCGACCCTGACGCACGGCGAAATGGCCTACGGCGCGGGCTATGTGGCTGCCCGTCGCTTCGGCGCGGCTGAAATCGTCGACCCGCGCCCCTTCGCGGTCAAATCGATTGCCGCCACTTATGCCAAATATCCCAAAACCGGCCCAATCCTGCCGGCGATGGGTTACGGCGAAGCGCAGACACGCGATTTGGAAGCCACCATCAACGCGATGGATGTCGACCTGGTCATCATCGGCACCCCCATCGACCTGACCCGCGTCATCAAAATCAACAAACCCTACCAGCGCGTGCGCTACGAATTGCAAGAGATCGGTCAGCCGACGCTGGAAGATATCCTGAAGCAGAAGTTTGGGAAAATGTAGACGCTCGGAAGTTAATCAAAAACGAGTCCTCGAAAAAACGAGGACTCGTTTTGCAACCAAAACTACCCGAGGTTATTTTCGTCGTTTGTAAGTTGTCTTTTTCTCATGCAGCAAATTGGCAATCTCATCCACGCTATATTTGTCCAGCCATTGGTGACGATCCTGGGAATAATCTCCCCGGCCCATTTCAAACTGCTGCATAAAACGTATCATTCCCACCACACCCAGTTCACGAGAAAGAACCTCCATTCCCGCTTCACGGATTTGCTGGGGTGTCATTGCTTGAACGTTTATCATAAGTTCTCCTTGATCCAATCCAAAGGATTTTCTACTTTTACCGGTAAATGCTCTGCCTGCCGCCTGGCCAGTTTCAACAGACGGTCATCCGTGGTGATAAAAACATCGGCGCTGCCGCTCTCAGCGCAGGCAAGATGAACAGCATCAAAACCTGTGAAGCCAAGATGTTCAAGCTCATGGGCGCGCTCCAACTCTTTCTTTCCAATCGCAACAGACTGTGTGATGTGCTCGGTAATCCTTCTTAAGCGCGAACGCTGCGCCGGATCAGGTGTCAGATTAATCTCGATTTCCAATGCTTGGCTACCAATCCAGTTCCATTCTTTGCGTTCCAAACGTGAAAAAATAACCATGACGGCTTCAGTTTCCAGTCGAATGCGTTCCTGGCTCTGGTCATCGAAAGGGCGGTTAAGCACACAATTATCGAGATAAATCTTCATTGTGTTTTGAGTATAGCACAATTCACTCTTTGTTCTCTTGTTACAAACTCCAGGAGATCGGCCAGCCGCCGCTGGAGGATATTTTGAAGGCGAAGTTCGGGAAGTAAAGTTAGCAGACAAGCAGGCAAGAAACAGGGTATTGGGACGGTCCGATACCCTGTTTCCTTTTGTGAGGGCGTGAATATCGGGCAGTCAATCGCTTGCAAATCTGGAATTGCGACAGATGCACCATGCCGTTCTTCTTTTAGATATTGACGAATCCCCCCCCCCCCCC